>ENA-UPTB01000070-UPTB01000070.1-human-gut-metagenome-genome-assembly--contig:-NODE-70-length-95953-cov-15.470024_pt1 | contig 95953 bp, 75 predicted proteins | sample MGYA00250046_ERZ773369 | MGnify/ENA primary metagenome ERZ773369 (study PRJEB29103, sample SAMN06111938) | human gut metagenome | biome: human gut; feature: ankylosing spondylitis patient; material... | reverse complement strand
CTCTGTAACCTTTTGCAAGTTTTAATACTCTATTATGTTTTTTCTTTGCGTTCATTCCGCCTTTGATTCTTGCCATTTCTATGCTTCCTCCTTACGATTTATAAATATGGTGTTAACTTCTTCATGTTCTTAACATTTGTTGCATCTGTCATTGCAGGTTTTCTAAGATTTCTCTTAGTCTTTGCAGATTTCTTTGTTAAGATATGACGCTTATAAGCTTTATTTCTTTTTAACTTACCTGTTCCTGTCACTTTGAAACGTTTTGCTGCTGCTCTGTTTGTTTTAACCTTTGGCATTTTAAATTCCTCCTATCAACTTTAGAAAATCTATTTCAACTTAAATCCGCAAATTCAAGTTAAAAGCTTTTTATGAGCGTTTCTCTGCAAGCACCATTGTCATGCTTCTGCCTTCTACCTTTGCCGGCTTTTCCACAACTGCGATCTCTGTCAGTGCTTCGGCAAAGTCATCCAGAATATGCTTGCTTGCATTCATATGTGCCATTTCACGGCCACGGAAACGAAGTGTAACTTTTACTTTATCACCCTTTGTCAGGAATTTCTTCGCTGCATTGATCTTTGTATTCAGATCATTTGTATCAATATTAGGAGATAAACGAATTTCTTTGATTTCAATGGTTTTCTGTTTCTTGCGGGCTTCTTTTTCTTTTCTGGCCTGTTCGTAACGGTATTTACCGTAGTCAACGATCTTGCAGACCGGCGGCTTTGCTGTCGGTGCGATCTTTACCAGATCAAGTCCTGCCTCATCTGCCAGTTTCTGTGCTTCTCTTGAAGACATGACGCCAAGCTGCTCGCCTTCTTCTCCGATCAGACGTACCTCTCTGTCTCTGATCTGTTCGTTAATCATTAATTCGCTAATAGTGATACACCTCCATAAGAATCAAAATAAAAAAATGAGTGGGAACATCCACTCATGACAAAAAATGAAAACGAATATAAAACTTATCGCTGCATTCTTATATAAACACCTGACAGCCCGATTGCCTCAGGGTGAGAGTGGATACTCTGCTTTCTTTACGTGTTTCAAACACCTTAAAGAGAATAGCACAAAAGCGAACCGGTGTCAACATCATTTTCTGCTTTTGTGCTATCAAATTCAATCGCAGCATACTATCTTGTGATATTTTTTACCCATTTGTATTTCATGTAGTGAATATATACCGCCGGGATTTTCACAAATTCATCCAGTGTCAGGATAAATGCAACGAGAAGCACCGGTGCATGCCAGACAAATGCTGCCAGCATACCAAGCGGAACGACAAAACACCAGAGCGTTACCACGTCACAGATCATACCGAACTTTGTATCGCCGCCCGCCGGGAAGATACCGGAAATGATCGTAGAATTCAAAGAATTTCCGATGATATAATAAGCCGCCATACAGAGCATGAACTTCAGATAATACATTGCCTGCGGCGTCAGTGTGATCACGCGCAGTACAAGTGGGATCAGCAGAAGGATCACAAGACCGGAAGCTGCCCCGATCCAGATCGACAGACGGACAAATTTACCGCCCATCTTCTTTGCCTCCTCCAGCTTATTCTGTCCCAGTGTCTGCCCAATGATAATGGAAACGCCTGCTGCGATTCCCCAACAGAGGCTGGCAATGATCGTACGCACAATGCTGGCAATAGAGTTAGCCGCGGTTGCATCGCTTCCCATATGTCCCATAATAACGGAATACATGGTCACACCGCCGCCCCAGCCGATCTGATTGACCAATAGCGGCGTTGTATATTTCCAGTAGTCCTTATGCATTTGTCTGTCCTTTATCACAAGCATATTACCGGGCTTCGGACATTTATATTTTATAACGACAATGATAACGGCGATCGTTTCAAAGATCCTCGCACATACGGTGGCAAGTGCTGCACCTGCGATCCCCATTGCAGGCATACCGACAAGTCCGAAGATAAATACCGCATTTAATGCAATGTTCAGTACAACTGCCAAAGAGCCTATCATGGAGCTTAGTCCTGCATGATCGCATACCTTTAACAGACCGTAATAGATCTGTGTAAACCCTGTCAGCACGAAGGATAAGGATACTGTCCGCAGATATACCGCACCTTTTTCGATCAGAACCGGATCCGCCGTGAAAATACGCATGATCTGCCCGGGAATACAGGCTGTCAGGACGGAAAACAGTATACCGGCAAGCAGTGCATAGCGCATTGCGATCGTCAATATCTCTTCTACAGATTTTTTATCTCCCTTGCCCCAATACTGGGCAGCCAGAACATTAAAGCCGAATACGAACGCCCCGTAAAACAGGCTGTATACAAACGGGATCTGTGTTGCCAGGGAAGATGCCGCCAGAGAATCCTGATCCAGAAAGCCAAGCATAAACGCATCTGATGCACTGACAAAGGATGCCATCAGGTACTGAAAAGAAATCGGTGCCACAATATGTAATAATTGTTTATAAATACTTTTGTCATTCTGTGTCTGCATAAAATCCTCCCTGTCAAATTCAATTCTTATCTTCATTATAGAAAAAATTGTAGTTTTTTATATAAGATTTATGCTATTTTTGACATATGTGTGACGCTGTGTGTTCCATTTCTATCCATATCCTTTTTTCATTGCAATCTCTACAAGCATTACTCTGCCAACACGATCGATACACGTTTATCTACATATTCCAATGTGTCTGAAAGACTTTGTTGTTTTTCCAGATATTTTATCACTTCCTCTTCTATCAGCTCCATACATTTCTTTTTTTGTGGATATAAAACACATGGCATATCCAGCCATGCTTTTATACCGCGCAGTTGTTCCTGATCCAAAGCCTCCACAATTATCTCATAGTCATTGTATGCAACCTCACACCGATAAGGGTTCACCTGCGTTCCATCAGGCAGTGTTGTTTCTTTCGTCGCAGATACAATATCCCAGATACGCTGCTGTGCTTTTTCATTGACAGGGAAATAATCAGGATACGCATTCTTCATCTGATATTTCTCTCCGGTCAGATAGTACAAAAAGTCTGCACATTCCTCTTCCTGTTTACTTCCATGTACAATCCCGTATACACCTATTGGAACAATCTCATTTACATACTGTCCGCTGCTTTTTTGTTCAAATCCGGTATAGCTGACGTTCTGTTCTCCCATCAGATAAATCCCCATATAATCATTTGGCTCACTGATCTCTGTCACGCCACAGATTGACTTATCTGTTTTCAAAAGCTCCGGTAATGTCGTATCTTCTTCCACTTCCGGTATATTCTCCACAGTTTTTATATATTCTTTTAAGAGCTGTGTATCTACCGTCTTATTTTCCTCGTCCAGAATTCCTTCTACATCTGCATACAGGAAGCTATTACATACTTCTTCCTTTCCACCATAAAGATACAATTTTCCATTATTCCCCCGCTTATAAAATGTACGCATTCTGAATCCCGGTATCACATAACTGCTTCCCGCCTCTGCAAGTGCCTCTTGAACAGATTTTGTCATTGAAATATTCTCATACAATTCAGAAAGATTCTCCAAACTTCCCTGATACTGTTCCATATCTTGCAGATAACTTGAAAACAAAAGATCTATTTCCCCATCTGTGAGTGCCATGGAAAGTTGTTTCACACCCGCTTCATCTGTTCCATACTCTTTGATTGTGATCTGTACCGTATCCTGCTGCATATTATAGGCAGCTACCGCCAGCTTACATTCTCTGCTGATCGTTCCACCGCCTAATACAAGCTCTGTTTTCTTCAATCCTTCTGTATTCTCATTCTTTCCTGCTACACGGCAAATATAAATCCACTGATTTGCATTCATATCAAGTCCATCCCTTGCAGCCAAAAGCAACGTGCCATCCGGAAGTTCACAGACTATCTGCACCATTTCGCTGTTCATTCCTATATCTCCCAATGCAAAGACTAAAGCTGCTGTTCCATTTTCCACATGCCACAGCTTATTGGCACATAAAAGCAAGGTATGATCAGACGGCAGGGCACGCATATCCCCATTCTCCTCCCTGTCTTCCAACAGATAGATTATTTTTTTCTCGTTCAGATCATAAACAGACATTCCGCTTTCCGAAAGTCTAAGACATGCTATCCCATTTTCAGTACCGGTAAAGCCTAAGATCATCCCCTGACAGACATCCTCTTTTTTCTTTCCGTTTTGATCAATACATAAAACAGAATTAACGGTTGCTATGTAGAAACCACCATCAAACACCTGCAGCCCAAATACACCGGCTTCCAATTCCTCTGCTATTTCCTGCAAAGATATCGTCCGGTCTACATTTCCTTCCTCATCGCAGATCATAATCTGATATGCGGCTGTCCCATCTTGATCCTGATATCTCCATAGCAGAGCAAATGTGCTTTTTTCATTAGAACTTGATATATTGGAAAGCGCATATACCGTTCCTTCTTTTTCAAAAGGCAGGGAAAGCTGTTTTACCTCATTATTTTTATCTATCCTGTAAATCTCAGGATAAATCTTCTGTTTCTCATCTGTTCTCAATGGCGAAGCGGCTATATATACATATTGTTCATCACCACACATACCTGTAATGGGTGGCAGATCAGAAACATCCAGTTTTTCACTTGTATAAGCCGTTGTCACCTCTTTGGTGGTATCAAATGTGATCTCTTTTCTGCCACAGCCCGTTAATACGAACAGTGCCAATAAAAGTATGATTATCTTCTTCATATATAATCCCCCTATCGAAAAACCCCCTTTCCATGTGAAAGGGGGTCTGTCGTTTACCTTTATTTTATCGTTCTCTAAAGGTTGCGCAGCTTGTCTGCTGACAATCGCAGGCATTGCTGCCACCGATCTTTACATTATCGGCGTTGCATTTATAATCGGAATTATAAATACATTTCACTGCCTCACAGTCGATATCGATCATTTTGCTCGGATGCTCCAAAGCACTCAGGTACTGATCGCCCTTTGCTTCTTTAAAGGAATCGCAGCATGTCTGTGAACAGTCACAGGCGTTTTTTCCGCCAACGCTGATATCGCCCTTGCAGCAACAGTTTTCTTTGTTATAGGTACAGGTACGCACATCACATTTTAAAGTAACCATTTTTCTTCCTCCTTCCGGGTTTTCCCGTAGAAGTAGTATGTGCTTTTTCATGTGATTTTATACGATACCCCTGTTTAAAAGCATTTTGACTTTTCCGAATTATTCATTCTCATCAAAATCTTCTTCCAGATCATCCGGCAGCCATGTATTGCCATTATTATTGCCACAGCTTACTGTAATGCCATGTGTGAGAGGTGCCTTCATGAGACCATACAATACACCAAGTAAGAAGATGACAAGTGCAGCCAGCCAGAAATCTGTCTTTAACAATGTGATCTCGCCATCAAACAAAAGCTCCATTTTTTCTTTTACCATTTTTTTAAATTGAAGCATGTGTCACCTCCTGCCTTCCGGCACTTATTTATTTCTTCCACAACATTTTTTGTATTTCTTGCCACTTCCGCAAGGACATGGATCATTTGGATAGATCTTCTGCTCTTTTACGATCGTTGTAGAGCTCTTCTGCTCTTTGTAAAGCGCTTTTCTTGTTTCCTCATCAAAGATCTTTTCCCACTGTGGCAGACCGTATAACCAATCAGCTTCTGCACCAACCATGTTTTTGTACAGAAGTGCTTTGTCAAACTTTAAGCTGACAGGTGTATCTTCTTCCATCTCTTCGATCGGATTTGCTTCTACCAAAGAATCATTGATACCATCCAGAAAGCCTGTCATCGTCATGATATCTACATTATATTTTTCAGCCAGTTCTTTTACTGTGCCCTTTACTTCTGTATCAGGATCTTCCAGAAGCTGTGCATAAATTTCTTTTTCTTTCAGAAAATATTTCTGCCAGAGTCTTTTTAAATCACCCTTGTTTGCTGTTTCTGAATACGCCATAGAGCGCCACTGTTCTAATAATGCCATTTTTGTATACTCCTTATTTCTTCTTCCATTCGTTCTTGCAGGCGCTGCCTGCTATATACCAAGACAGTATATACTATTTTGCCCTATTTTTCAAAGGTTTTTTACGGCTTTGCGTAAACTGTCTCGTTTTTGCGATTTCCCTTTTCATCTACCGTTTCGATCTGTACATAGTAGCTTCCGTCTTTTTCCTGTGGGAAACGGATCTCCGTATGTGTATTTGTCGTATCGCTGTTATAATCCACCCATGCATAACCGTCACGCAGATCGATCTTCATATACTCATAATATGTCCGGCTTTGATCCACCTTATCATACAGCACATATTTATTTAACTGGAAATCATAATACTTAGCTTCCATTGCCTTGGAACGTTCTTCATCCGTCAGCGTACTGTCCATATCCACGTAGTCATTCGTGTAATGCTGTCTCTGCTTTTTGGATAGATTTTCCAGCATCTGACACTGTTCATATAAGGAAGCGCTGTTAAATTTATCATAAAAATGATTGATCCTGATATCCAGTCCTACCTGATACAGCCGCGGCCCCAGCACAATAACTGCCACAAGCAAAAGGGCGGCGATCACCGCATAATACCGGTGCAGCTTTTTCTGCTCATATGCATACCAGAACGGTTTCCGTTTCAGTGTTTTGGTTGTCTCCTGCTCACTGTACAGAGAATCCATATCCATATCGGAAGGCAGAAGTGCTTTCCGAAACGTCTCCAGATCCTCGTATCTGTCAAAATCATAAATAGAAGCCGCCTTCATGATGGCTTCACTCTGGAAATCCATGATCCGTGTCTGCATCTGCTGCGGCGGTGTACTTTCCTTTTCTTCATTGATCCGCTCATAATAAGCCGGCAGTTTTTCTCCCGTTACATAGCGGTACAAAATAGCCGCCATGGCATACTGGTCTGTTTTGCTGCTTCTCTTGGCTTCCGGCAGATAAAGCTCTACCGGCGCATAACCGTCCTGCCGCACGCCCGGATCTTTTAGCTGCGGGGCAGCGATATCCTCCATCGGATTGGTAAAGCCGACAATTACGGTCTTCCTGTCTGGCAGCACCATGATCTGCTGCGGCGAAAGTGCCAGATGGCAGATGCCGTCCTGATGCAATTTTGCCAGAGTCTGCATGACAGGTGCGAGCAGCTTCATCAGATCTTCTACGGTAAACTTGGCACTGTGACGCTTTAACAGATACTTGTCAAGTGTCATACCTTCCACATATTCTTCTATGCTGTATACAGTTCCGCGCTCTTCCAAAAAAGTCAGTACATTGGCGATCCCTTCCACCGGATACATACGGATGAGCTTCTTCACCCGGCCGATCACATGCTCCTTCATGGACTCAAACAAAGCTTCATCGGAAAGCTTCTTGCAGTCCAGATGATAGTCATGCAGCCTGTCTCTTTCCACGATATCAACAGGAAACAGTTCCCTGATGACAACTACTTTTTTACGGAATGTATCATAACCTTTATAGGTAACCATAATGCCGTTATTCCCCAGAAGTGAATCAATCCGGTATCTTCTGTCTGCCAGCGTCATCCCCGGCTGTAACAGATGCGCTTCTATTGTTATTTTCTTCTTCATACCCCAAACTCCTTTGCATTCCTTAGTATAGCATTGCAGCGTGCATTAAACAACAGTCCCTGTTGTTATTTGTTTATTTTGCCATGCACGATTTGTTTTTTGACCACAGAAGCTTTCTATGTTAGTATAGTATAATACAATTATTATTTTAGGCATACTAACCGAATGATCCGTATTACAGCTTTATTCTGTTTTTGTGCTGCCCGATATCGAAAGGAAGGATTCTGTTATATGTATTCCAAAAAGCAACGTATTCTGGCGATCATCGGAATCGCCGCTCTGGTACTTCTTTATATCATCACACTCATCTGTGCCATCTTCAATTTCGACGGTGCGGGCAGAATGTTCAAAGTCAGTCTGTTTGCAACGATCTTCATTCCGATCATCCTCTGGCTTTACATCTGGATGTACGGCAAGCTGACAAACAAGCATACCATTGCCGATTTTGACAATATGCCTGCCACAAAAGCCATCAAGGACCAGAAACAGAAAGAAGATGCCCAAAACGTAACATTATCCAAAGCTATGCATAAGTCTACTGATCATAAATCATAAGAAACTCGCGTAAACGAAATACCACCGGGCACTGTCTGATATGTCAGTATCCGGTGGTATTTCTATCGTGTCATATTTTTTTCTCTGTATGAGCTAAAGACATCTTATTTCTTCAGTGGACTTTCTCTGTAGATGATATCATTTCTGCCCGGTCCGTTACTTACCATTGTGATCGGGTAACCAATCTGTTCTTCGATAAATTCCACATACTTGCGGCAGTTCTCCGGCAGATCTTCAAACTTCTTAATGCCTCTGATATCTTCTCTCTGGTTTTTCCAGCCCGGTAATACTTTCAGAACCGGTTTTGCTTTCTCCAGATCATGTGTAACAGGGAACTCTGTTGTCACTTCTCCGTTGATCTCATAACCGACACATACCGGAATTTCATCCAGATAACCAAGTACATCCAGAACCGTAAATGCAACATCTGTTGTACCCTGCAGACGACAACCGTACTTGGAAGCAACACAGTCAAACCATCCCATTCTTCTCGGACGTCCTGTTGTTGCACCAAACTCACCGCCATCACCACCGCGGCGTCTCAGCTCATCTGCTTCGTCTCCGAAGATCTCGGATACAAATGCACCACCGCCGACTGCGGAAGAATATGCCTTGCAGACTGTGACGATCTGCTTGATCTCGTATGGTGGGATACCTGCACCGACTGCACCGTAAGCTGCCAGTGTGGAAGAAGAAGTTACCATTGGGTAAATTCCATGATCCGGATCCTTTAATGTACCAAGCTGACCCTCTAACAGGATGTTCTTTCCTTCCTTGATCGCCTTGTCAAGATATAAGGAAACGTTGCATACATAAGGTTCTACCATTTCCTTATACTCTTTCAGTGTCTGCATCAGCTCGTCCGGGTTTAAAAGCGGTTTATGATATAAATGCTCCAGTAAAACATTCTTTGTCTCACATACACGGACAACCTTTTCTCTCAGCTCGTCCTCATCTTCAAACAGCTCGCTTACCTGGAAACCGATCTTTGCATACTTATCGGAATAGAAAGGTGCGATACCTGATTTTGTGGAACCGAATGACTTACCGCCAAGACGTTCCTCTTCATATTGATCAAATAAAATGTGATATGGCATCACCATCTGACATCTGTCAGAAACCAGAAGCTTCGGCTTTGGCACATCGCGGTCTGTAATAGATTTCATTTCATTGAATAAAACCGGAATGTTCAGTGCAACACCGTTACCGATAATACTTGTTGTATGTCCGTAGAACACACCTGACGGTAATGTATGAAGTGCAAACTTTCCGTAATCATTTACGATCGTATGTCCGGCATTGGCTCCACCCTGAAAACGGATGATGATATCTGCCTCTTTTGCCAGCATATCAGTAATCTTACCTTTTCCTTCGTCGCCCCAGTTAGCGCCTACAACTGCTTTTACCATAGTTCACATTCTCCTTTTTTGCAGAAATTATAAACCGGTCTGCCACAAGGCAGTCCCATTTCATTATAAACCTCAGTTTGTCTTCCTTGTTACGTCCGTTATCTGAGATCCCTTTTTGATACTTTCTTAGTATATACCAGATTGATTCATAAGTAAAATCAATATTTTTTATATTTGCCATAATATATGCTTATTTGTCAGCCTTATGTAAAGTAAATAGTTTTTTCCGCAGGATATTCCACCGATTCATTGAAATGGCGGATAAATTCTACTATAATGAATCATACTGTCAGCAGGTCTCCTACAGCCACTGACAAAAACAATACTTATGGAAACAAAGGAGTTTTATCATGCAAACAAATACACAATCCACTATAGATGCACTCTCCGTACTGTCTCAGAGTGCCCATTCCCCGTTCCACTGCTGTAAATACTGCGAGGACACGCTCAAGAAAGCCGGCTTTCTTGCACTTCCCAAAAATGAGCCGATTTCCCTTACACCCGGCGGAAAATATTATATCGATCTTTACGACGCAACCTGCATTGCCTTTACGGTCGGCAAGAAAGTCTCTGCAGGCAAAAAGCTGCCAAAGCTGCGTATGATCACGGCGCATACAGACTGGCCTTCTTTTCTGATAAAACCACAGCCTGAGCTGACACAGGGAAGCTATGGCAAACTCAATATCGAGCCGTATGGCGGCGCTGTATATACAAGCTGGCTGGACAGACCGCTCGGCATTGCAGGCAAGGTCTGTACAAAAGGAAAAGACGCTTTCCATCCGGTCACGCATCTGATCGACTCCAAGAAGCCGGTTGCTGTCATTCCGGGACTTGCCATCCATATGAATCCTGAGATCAACAAGGGCATGCAGCTTAATCCGCAGCTCCAGCTTCTGCCGCTTGTAGCGCGCCTTGGAGAAGATGAAAAATCCGATTATTTCCTGCACTATCTGGAGCTGCTCACAGGCTGCAAGGCAGAAAACATTCTGGACTATGAGCTGTTTTTATACAATACGGATCCCGGTGCAGAAGTCGGGCTGAACGGCGAATTTTTCTCCTGCCCGCGCATCGATAATTATTCCAGTGTACAGGCTGCTTTATCCGCCATTCTGCATGCTGATACCAAAGAAGATCATATATGCATTTCCGCCTTTTATCACAATGAGGAGATCGGCAGTGCTACCAAGCAGGGCGCAGGCTCTGTTATGACAATGGATCTGTTAAAGCGTATCTTTGCTGCGCTCGGTTTTTCGGAGGAAATGCTTTCCTGCACGATCGCAGAAGGGCTCTGTCTTTCTCTGGATGTTGCCCACGGTCTGCATCCGAACTATCCGGATAAAAATGATCCGACCTGCCAGATCTGTCTCGGCGACGGTGTTGCACTGAAATTATCCGCCAGACAGTCTTATGCAACGGATTCTTCCTACGTCAGTGTGATCGAGGGGATCTGCAGACAACACAACATTCTATATAAGAAATTTGTGAACCGCTCCGATCAGAGAGGCGGCTCCACACTTGGCAGCATTACATCCGCCAAACTGGCAATCCCGTGTGTTGATGCAGGTGTTCCGCTTCTTTCCATGCATTCCGCCAGAGAACTCATGGCATGCGCTGACCAGGAAGCCTTATGTGCACTTGCTGCGCAGATGTTCCGCGGCTAGTTAGCCAGCCTTTTTGGCAGGATTTACATGGCATATGAGACATTGTGGCATGTTCTGTATCATTTATAAACAGAAAATGAAGCAGTTACAAAATTTTTCTAAAAAAATAAAGGTAAATTTGACGGATAACGTCGACATACCGCCTCCCATATGATAGACTATAAAGGAATTATTCTTATAAGGGAGGAATTTAACATGGACAATTATTATTCTGCTGTAGGAGCAGGCATTGGTACTGCTTACTATCTTTTCATACTGGTATTTTACATTGCATGTGTGATCGGTATGTGGAAGATGTTTGAGAAAGCCGGCAAACCGGGCTGGGCAAGCCTGATTCCGTTTTACAACCTCTACTGCGTGTATGACATCGGCTGGGGCACAGGCTGGTTATTCTTACTGACCTTTGTTCCTTGTGTTGGCTTCATCTTTGATATCATGCTTTCTTTCAAGATGGCAAAAGCTTACGGACAGGGCACAGGCTTCGGCTTCGGTATTCTTTTCCTGAAACCGATCTTCTACATGATCCTTGGTTTCGGCGATTCCGAATACATCGGTCCACAGTAAACTACCGCTTATTCAGATCTTAATAATTCTAACAGACGGGCAGCTGCCATACTTTTGGGCAGCTGCTTATTTGTTACTACACACATATGCCGCTTGGGCAGCATCTGGTGGAAACGGAGCGCAAACAGCCTTCCTTCTTCCAGATAGGGCTGCGCAAAATCGCGCATCACACATCCAATCCCCAGATTTCTCAAAGCAAACTGCACGATCATATCAGACGTTGCAAGTTCAAATTCAGGATTTAAGGATACACCGTGTTTTTCCAGCACCTGATCGACATATTTTCTTGTACTTGTATTTTTTTCCAGAAAAATAACCGGATAATCGGGCAGCTCATGCAGATCAACCATATGATTTTTCAACTGGGTATAGCGGTGCGCCGCCACAAAGATATCCTCCACCTCACGCACGACCTGGATGTCCATTGTCTCATCTTCTGCAAAGGGCTCCGTTACAACACCGAAATCAATCTTACCTTCTTTCAGATACATCAATGTCTCGGGGGTCGGGCCGTTCGTGACATGTACTTTGATCGCCGGGTATTTCTGGTGAAACAGATCCAGATACGGAAGCAGGTAAAACTGCAGTGTCATATCGGAAGCACCGATCCGGATCTCACCCGATTCCAGATTTTTCAGTTTGGAAAGCACCTGTTCCCCCTGCTGCATTTCTTCATATCCCTGTTTGATATAGGAAAACAGTATTTCTCCCTCCGGGGTCAGGCGGATTCCTCTGGCACATCTGACGATCAGCTTTGTATCCAGTGCTTTTTCAAGCTGGCGCATTGACTGGCTGACCGCCGGCTGTGAGATCATCAGTCTTTCCGCCGCAAGTGTCATGCTCTGACAGACCGCTACATAATAAAACACTTTATAATATTCCAGATTTGTTGTCATCATCTTTCTCTCCATATATCTTTTGCCAGCATTTCAGGCAGTTTTCTATTTTCTTAATATAATTCATATTTTTTTAAAAATTAAAACACAAATTGAACACACTTTCCAAATATACTAACAGCATCAGAGATGAAGAAAACCCCTCAACCCTCTCATCTTTGATAAGTGTTTCAACTCTTTATATTTTTTCATGAATCCCTCATAAGAAAAAAGGAAGCGGTTTCCACCCCTCAGGAAACCGCTTTCTTTTTGTCTTTCGTACTTTATACATTGATTTCTGCTTTTACGCCAAGCAGAGCTTCATTTTCTTTCAGTACCGGCCTGAGTACCTGCTCGATAAACTTAGTTACCTGGATCGGTGCTCTGCCTACATATCTTGCAGGCTCCATGCTGCTCTGCAGATCTTCCAGTGTCATCGGGAAGCTGTCATCCGCAGCGATCAGTTCAAGCAGATTGTTGTCCCTGCCTTCCTGCTTTACATTCTTTCCTGCTTCCATGGAAAGCTGACGGATCTTCTCATGCAGCTCCTGTCTGTTGCCGCCCATCTTGACTGCATCCATCATGATATTTTCTGTTGCCATGAACGGAAGCTCTGCCATCAGATGCTTTGTGATAACTTTGTCGTAAACAACCAGACCGTCTACTACGTTCAGGCAGAGATCTAAAATACCGTCGATCGCCAGAAACGCTTCCGGAATGGAAAGACGCTTATTTGCAGAATCATCCAGTGTACGTTCAAACCACTGTGTTGCGGAAGTGATCGCCGGATTTAAAGCATCGATCATCACATAACGGGATAAGGACGCGATACGCTCACTTCTCATCGGATTTCTCTTATATGCCATTGCAGAGGAACCGATCTGATTCTTTTCGAAAGGCTCTTCCACTTCTTTTAAGTGCTGCAGCAGACGGATATCGTTGCTCATCTTATGTGCGGATGCTGCGATACCTGCCAGTACATTGCAGACTCTTGTATCTACTTTACGGGAATAGGTCTGTCCTGATACCGGATAGCATTCCTTGAAGCCCATTTTCGCTGCGATCATCGGATCGATCTTGTCGATCGTTTCCTGATCGCCGTTAAACAGTTCCTGGAAGGATGCCTGTGTACCTGTCGTGCCTTTTGATCCAAGCAGCTTTAAGGTAGAAGCCACATAATCCAGATCGGAAAGATCCATGACAAATTCCTGCGCCCAGAGTGTGGCACGTTTGCCGACTGTTGTAGGCTGTGCAGGCTGGAAATGGGTAAATGCCAGTGTCGGGAGTTCTTTATATTTATCCGCAAATTTTGCAAGCTCATCGATCACATTGACCAGCTTCTTCTTAACAAGCTGCAGCGCCTCTGCCATGACAATGATATCGGTATTGTCACCGACATAGCAGGATGTTGCGCCAAGATGGATGATACCTGCTGCCTTCGGGCACTGCTGTCCGTATGCGTATACATGGCTCATTACATCATGTCTGACCTGTTTTTCGCGTTCCTTTGCCACATCGTAATTGATGTCATCCAGATGCTCCTTCAGCTCATCGATCTGCTCCTGTGTGATGACCGGTTTGCCATCCTGGGACAATCCCAGCTCCATCTCTGTCTCTGCAAGTGCAACCCAGAGTCTTCTCCATGTTCTGAATTTCTTATCAGGCGAAAAAATATACTGCATCTCCTTGCTGGCATAACGCTCTGAAAGTGGGCTTACATATCTGTCATTACTCATCTCTTTCTCCTCATCTTTACTCATCAAATTCTCCGCGGATATCATCCTGCGGTGGTTCCATTGGGTATTTCCCGGTAAAGCAGCCGGTGCAGATCTCTCTGCCGCCTACGATGTCGGGCAGTCTGTCCAAAGACAGATAGGCAAGGGAATCCGCTCCGATAATCTGCCTGATCTCTTCCACAGATCTGTTATAGGCAATGAGCTGTTCTCTCGCCGGTACATCGGTTCCGAAATAACACGGCCATAAAAACGGCGGTGAGGAAATCCTGACATGCACCTCTTTCGCACCTGCATCACGCAGCAGCTTTACAATACGGTCGGAAGTTGTTCCGCGGACGATCGAATCATCGATCATGATGACACGTTTGCCATCAACAACCTCTCTGATCGGATTCAGCTTGATCTGTACACTGCTTTCCCTGTTTTTCTGCTTTGGCTTGATAAAGGTTCTTCCGACATAGGAATTCTTTACAAAAGCAGTATTATACGGAATACCTGACTGCATGGCATATCCCATTGCAGCGCAGTTACCGGATTCCGGTACACCTGTTACAATGTCCGCTTCCACCGGACTGTCCATTGCCAGATATTTACCTGCCATAATGCGGGAATGATAGACGCTGCAGCCATCGATCAGGCTGTCCGGTCTTGCGAAATAAATGTATTCAAAAACACATCTTGCATGCTGCTCTTTTAAAATGCAGCAGCTCTTGTCGGATTCAATGCCCTTTTCCGGTGAAATCGTTACAATTTCGCCGGGTTCCACATCCCGGATAAATTCTGCACCGATCGTATCAAGGGCACAGGTCTCAGATGCCAGTACATAAGCATTATCACGTTTTCCGATACAAAGCGGACGGAATCCGAACGGATCTCTCGCACCGATCAGCTTACGCGGGCTCATAACGATCAAAGAGTACGCACCCTTCAGCTTCTTCATGGCACGTCCGACTGCTTCTTCTACTGTTTTGGAATTCAGACGCTCTCTGGCGATCAGATAGGCAATGACCTCCGAATCGATCGTTGTCTGGAAAATGGCTCCTGTATATTCGAGCTCTTTGTGCAGCTGGGGTGTATTGATCAGATTACCGTTATGCGCCAGTCCCAGTGTTCCTTTGACATAATTCAGGACAAGTGGCTGCGCGTTTTCACGGGTTGAACTGCCGGCGGTCGAATATCTGACATGTCCGACACCGATGTCTCCCTTTAATTTCTCCAGCACTTCCGGGGTAAAGGCTTCATTTAAAAGCCCCATATCCTTATGACTGGAAACCTTTCCTTTTGGGCCGTTTGTTTCACTGACAGCAATGCCACAGCTTTCCTGTCCTCTGTGCTGCAGTGCAAACAATCCGTAGTAGATACTTGTTGCGACATCGCCACCTGAAAAATCATACATGCCGAATACGCCGCATTCTTCCTTTAAGTGTTCTAATTCTGCCATTGTTTTCTCCACTTTCTTAAAAGATTGTTGTCTGGTGTATCTCTTACCTTCCCTAATTGTATATAAACAAAAAATATTATAATCGTTTCCGCTGCAAAGTGCAATCAGCTATCCTACAAATTTGCCGATAAAGTCCCTGACTCTTTCATTTTCGGAATGGAAGATCTCATCCGGTGTCCCCTCCTGTACACAGACACCGTTTTCCATAAAGATGATACGATCGGAAAGCTCTCTTGCAAACTGCATTTCATGTGTCACGATGATCATTGTCATCTTTTCTTTTGCCAGTTCTTTGATGACCTTTAAAACTTCCCCTGTCAGCTCCGGATCCAACGCACTTGTCGGTTCATCGAAAAACAGGATCTTCGGCTGCAGCGCCAGTGCTCTTGCGATCGATACACGCTGCTGCTGTCCGCCGGAAAGCTGATACGGATAAGCATTTTCCTTTTCGGAAAGTCCAAGCTGCTCCATCAGCTTACGCGCACGCTTCTTTGCCTCTTCCTTTGGCACCTTATCTACACTGACAGGTGCATCCATGATATTTTTCAAAACGCTGTAATGCGGAAACAGATTGAAATTCTGGAATACAAGCCCAAAATAATGGTGGATCTGTTTCAGTTTTTCTTTGGATGCATAAACACATCTGCCGTTTTCACTTTTTGCCGCGTACTCTCCCAGATAGGAAAGCTCGCCGTCATCCATCTGCTCGAGCATCGTCAGGCAGCGCAGGATCGTTGATTTTCCGCTGCCGGAAGGACCGATAATGGAAACAACTTCTCCTTCCTTTACAGAAAGAGAGAAGTCCTTGATGACTTCCAGCTCATCAAAGGATTTTTTTAAATGCTTCAGTTCCAATAAAATCATATCTTTCTCCTATCTGTAATAAGCCATTTTCTTTTCCAGTGTTTCCATGACAAATGCAACAAGCAGGTTAAAAAGATAATAAAACACACCTGCTGCCATCAACGGTACGATCGTTGTCTGCGCTGCTGCCACCTGTTTTGCCAGTGTGAACATTTCCGTCACGGCAAGTACGAATGCAAGGGAGGTATCCTTAACCAGCGTAATGACCTCGTTTGTCACAGCGGGCAGGATCCGCTTGATGACCTGCGGCAGAATGATCTTAAAGAAAGTCTGTCCCTTGCTGTAGCCGAGGATCCTGGCAGCCTCATACTGTCCTACCGGAATGGACTGGATACCGGAACGGTAGATCTCCGCAAAATAAGCTGCATAATTTAATACAAATCCGATGATGACCGCGATCATACGATATCCTGATGAAATGCGGATGCGGAATATGTAATACGGCGCAAAATAAACTACAATAAGCTGCAGCATAAGCGGCGTTCCGCGCATGATGGAAATATAGATTTTTGTGATCGTCCGAAGCAGACCGTTTTTTGACATGCGTCCAAAAGAAATAACCAGTCCGAGCGGAAGCGAAAATAACAGTGTCAGGAAAAAAATCTCTCCTGTTACAAGCATCCCCGTAGCTAATTGCCCAAGCATTGTTCCAAAACTCATAAAACTCTCCTTATGTAAAACCCTGATATTTTATCGTAGTAGCACTTTACCATAGTAAATCGAACACGGTGTAATGGTACCATTCCTGCCATACTCTGTCAATCTGCTTTTCTCAGCTTTCTGCTTTTTCTTCATAGGCAGAAACCATTTTCAGGATCTGTGCTGCATATTTCGGATACTCCGTTACCAGCTTTTTGATCTGCTCCTGTGCTTTTTCCGCGTTGTCGGTATTGAATTCCATCTGCTTTCTGAGCTGCTGTCTGCGCAGGATCATAGCATGCCTTACCTCGACCATTTCTTTGGGATCTAAGATCGCACCGGTCTGGTGCAGCCAGATCATCGGATCATGCAGACGATATTTTTTCAGGATACGGATCAGATCCTCCTGTCCGAAGGACAGCTCCTGCATCGTCTGTTCCAACTTTTTCCGTTCCACCTGCTCCGCCTGGTAAGCCTCCAGCAGACTTTTCAGCTCCTCCCCGGAGGAAATACCAAATTTCAGATAATAATAATCCAGCAGATTTGTATTATTGACATACCGGATCTTCACACGGTTCTGCAAAAGGATCACTCTGTTCAGACTGCCTGAAGACAATCTGTCCTCCTGTGCTGCATCCATATATTTCATATACATTGCCACCAGTGCAATCGCACAGACTGCTGCCGTCAGAATATAGCCCATCTGTGTCTGCATTTCAAAGGCAAACTGCATGATCAAAAGGATCACGATACAGAAAAAGACCGCCGCTGTCGTGATAACCGCCATGCCCCGCAGGTTTTCCATTGCCGTCTTTGCTTCCTGCCTTCTGAACAGACATGCCTGCTTTTCATTTTCCAGTCTGCTCAGATCGTTTCGGATTGCTTCCTGATACTGTTCCGCTTCCTGCAGGCGCGTCAGGCTGTCATGCGCATCCTCAGACAGGCGCTCCATTTTTGCATAATCTGCATCGGACATATGTCTTTTCTTTTTCTCATACCGGCTCTTGTCCTCTTCCAACAGATGCACTGCCTTTGCACAGTCTTCCAGCTTCTCCCTGTCTTCACCGGAAATATAATCGATCAGTTCCATGTCCTTCAGATACAGATCGACCATGGCGTATTCGGCTTCACACTCGCTGATCTGCTTCTGCGCATCAGCGATCTGTGTCAGCAGACTTTCCACATAGCCTGTCCGCTGCTGTTCATCCTCCAGATCCGTTTCATGTTCCGTAAATCCATATGCTGCTCCGTCTGCTTCATCCGGCAGTTCTTCTTTTTTCTTTTTTCTGCGTCTGAACAATCTGTTCCAAAACTTCATTGCTTACTCCCTTATACAGATTCCGGCTGTTCCATCATGACACGATATGTTTCCCGGAGACTGTCCATATCAGGCAGCCCTTCCATCTGCTTCAATGTATCTTCCGCTGTCTGCAACGCACTTTCATATTCCTGTTCTACAGTCAGCGCACTTTCATAATATGCTTCATGCTCCGTAATAAAGCGGACAAATTCTTCCTTTGTCATCTGCATTCTTCTGCAAAGCAAATAGAGATGAAGCGCTTCTTTTCTGCCAAGCCGGTAGCTTTCCATAAACTGCGCTTCCGCAAGCCCGTATTCAAAAAGCTGTGCCATACATTTTCCGATCTGTTCAAGCAATACCGCCTTGTTTTCCTGCTCCGTCTCTTCCCGCAAAAGTTCCCGGTACAGCGTGATCGCCTGCATATATGCCTTTTGTGAGTACAGACCGTCTGCCTGCTTCTGCTTTCTCTTAAGCGGTGTCAATGTCTCGTTTTTCGTCAGTGTTTCCATCAGCTCCGTCATTTTATCAGCAGAAACATAGGCCGCTTCTTCCAATATCATCCGGCAGAAGGTATGCAGACTCCCCTGAAAATGCAACAGCTGTCTTAAGCTTCCTGCCAGATCAAAAAGTTCCATCTGTTCCACTGCATCTGCCAGATCTTCCCGCATAAACCCCTGATCCAGCATGTCCGCATGTACCGTAATATAATAACACAACTCTTCCATAGAAAAAATATCTGTATGCATGGCGACCTGATATGGCTTTTGCAGCCTCTGTCCTATGCAGACATAACATGCATTTTCCTTCTCATCAGCATCGGGCAGTTCTGCCAGACGGATTGCTTTTGTAAACGGTTCCCTGACAGGTGCAAAGAAACTGCCAAATCCATGATCCAGCACCGTAAGCTCCAAGGTTTCCTTATCCTGCATGGAAAAAGCAAGCTCCAGAAGGCAGCTTCGATATGGTCTTTTGAGTCCGTCCAGACCGATCACGATCTCTTTTTTCCCTCCATGGATCGGTACAACCTGCAGCCGGATCTCATCTGTATCTTCTATATAAAAAGCGAGACTGCCTGCCGCCTCATACCAGTTTGTCCCCGCGTCCAAAAGCGGGCAATAGATCTCCTCCGTTTTGTCATACAGCCTGATCCCTACATTATACTGCAGCATATCCTTGCCCAGATACAGGAAATCTTCCGATGCTTCTCCCTTCCAGATCCGTTCCGCTGCTGCAAAACAGGCACCCTTTCCAAACAGGTTGTCTCCCGCAAACACCTTACGGTTTCTGCAGATCACCTTGAGCGTTTCCTGATACCAGTCTCCGTGAAATCCATCGCCGATCAGATACAGACTTGTTACGATCCTGCCCGCCGTATAGTCCTGCATATATTCCGCCAGTTCCTGATCCAGTTTTGCAAGTTCTCTGTCATGCTCCATGATGGATGCATAATGTTTCTTTTTATAAAGATCCGTTTCTGTCGTTTCTATGCTCACAACAACCGGTCTTGTTTTATGGTTCATTTCCACACGGTATGTCACGAGCTGCTCCGAAGTCAGATCCAGAACCTGTGTCTCGTATCCCATAAGCCTTCTGGGCTGATGCACCAGATAAGAAAAGATACTTTCCTCATGGCTTTGGAAGGAAATATCCTCTACCGGCAGATTTTTTACGATTTCCTGCAATTTCCCATAATGTACCCCCGGATCGATCCGTCCGGTCAGTACAAGTGCCCGGACCGTTATCTCCTCGCCCAGCTGTTCCCTGACTTTTCTGATAAACGCTGTATATGTGTGCTCCAAAAAAAGACTGCAAAGATCTGTCAGCTGATATTCACTGTCGGAAAGCCTGATCGTATCCGCATGAAGCATCCGGGAAAAAAGATGCTCTGCAAGCGCCCCTTCTCCAGCCAGTGCACGCTTTACCGCTTCCTTTCCCTCATACCACTGATTCACACCCTCCCGCCTGCAAAGTGCTGTCTCAACCTGTGTGACACCGGGAAGATCCGGCATGACCGGTTCTTTTCCCTCCTCCGCATAGGAAAACTGCACATAATATTCATTGATATCACAGCCTATTACAAGTTCCATTTTGTTCCTTCTCTTTCTATCTGAATAGCTGCCCTGCTACAAGATCCTGTCTGATGTACTCCCGTTCAAAATCATTTTTTGTCCGTTCATCTCCCATGGAAGCACTCAGGAACAGATCATTTAACAGCTCATATCTGCTCTCTCCCGTTTCCGGTGCTGCTTCATTATTTTCCAGGCAACCACTCTCCGTCAGCTGCCAAGTGCTGTCTTTTTCTTCTGTCACATAATACTGCAGCTTTTCCCCAAAAAACAGGACAAAACGTTTCACATAATAGCCCTCACACACTTCTGAAAGCATTTTGATCTCGTACCGGTCCCCACCACCGTCTCCCAGATAGTGCAGTCTTACTTTAGTACCGGGTTCCGTCCGGTATTCCATGCACACCAGATCCGCATACAGATGAAGCTGCGGGATAAAACCGGAAAAGCTTCGGAAAAACGGTAAATACCCTCTTCTTTCCATGACCTGCTCTACCAGATCGCGGATCAGTTCTTCCTGTTTTTTTGTATATGCGGTCTCTTCCTTTGCCATATACTGCAAATAAGCAATCTTAGAAAGAAGACTGCATTGCTCTTCTGCCAGATACTGCTCCAGCACTGTGAATACTTCTGCCTGCGCCGGATGTTGTTTTACAAAATATTGGTATACTATATAATCCGTATATTGATGGGCAAGCCCGCTGTTTTTGCGATACTTTACATAGTAAGCATATGCTTCCTTTTGTCCGCCGCCGATTCCCTGTGTAAATATTGCTGCGAGCAGTATCCGTTCGGAAAGCTGCAGCACATCTGTGTCAAACCGGAGGGCGGCCTGCATGATCTCCTGCATCTGTCTGCTGCCGCCTTCATAATAACGACAGATATAAGCCAGCGTCTCCTGTGTATATTTCCCTTTCCGGAAAGTATAAAGTGCCAACGCCAGCCAGCTTGCATCATAACTGTCATCTTTCTGTAAATGCCTTGTGATAAACTTTGCAAGCAGCTTTGGGGACACACCTTCAAATCCATAGGTAAGAAGTGCCTTTTCTACCTGCTCATCCATTTCACAATACAACATATATTGCAGGATCTGTGCCCGTTGCTGCAAACTTGAAGTTGCCAGATCGCAGCTTTGCAAAAGTGTCTCCAGTTTTTCCCGATCATCCCGCCTGTAATAAATTTCCATCAGCTTTTCCGCAAGCTGTTTTCGATATGTCGTTTCAATCTCATCCGATGCGACCAGACGGTTGCAGATCATAACAGTCTGATCCTCGTCATGCCTCTCACCGGCTTCCAGTGATTCCGCATATAACATCAATGGTGCGGCAGACACTTCTGCCTCCTGGCGCATAAAGATACGTTCCGCATTCATCAGCTTTTTATCTTCGTACAGACTGCTGTCCTGATAACGGTTTCCGTTTTCATCCTCTAAAAAAATCTCATAAGCATCCGTATAACAGGATACATAAGCGATCCCCTTTACAAGCGGTATCTGCTCTTCCTGCTTGAGCTTATCCTGTACACGGATCACACGACAGACATTCTCCGCTTTTGTGCTGATCCGATGGGTAAATGCCACCTGCAAAAGTGCCTTTTTCGCCGCCTGCAGCTTTTGCGGATCCTGAAATACATACCGGTAAATAGTTGCCAATGGCTCACTAATATTTCCCTTTTCCAGTTGTTCCCATGCAAAGCTTTCGATCTGCGGCTCATAATGCGGCATCAGATCCTGAAGCTGTTTCTGATTTTTTAGGATCAGGGCAAAAAGGGCTGCCTTCCGTTCCTCCGGCAGATCACACTGGAATGCAAAATATAAGAGAACATTTTTAGGCGGCAGCTGACCCGGCTCCGTTGCCATCATATAGTATTCGTATAAAGAAGTGATACGAAGATCCTTCTCCAGTGCACATGCATACCACTTGCCAAATCCTTTTGTTTTTCCGCTGCGGATCAGCAAGGTACACATTGCTTTCAGTGTATCTTCTCTCTCGTACAGCCGGTAGCTTTTGGTCAACAGACAGTAAAGCGGTCTGTCCATTTCTTTTCTGCGCATTGCCAGATACGCTGTCCTTTCTGCAAGTGACTCCGTATAAACACCGTATTTGATCGCAAACCAAAGAATATGTATTTCAAAAGATTCCAGTTTCATCAGGCAGGAAGGACTTTTCTCCACCAGTGAAAACGCAGTCTGCAAAAGCACCGGGCTGTCCGCTCCCCTATAAAAATGCGCTTCCAGTACAGAAAAGACGTCTCTGCTTTCCGCATCCGGCTGGATCCTGCTATACAGACAGGCAGGCAGGTAAGCCTCCGGCCTTTCCTCCTGCAGCATTAAAAGTTCCTGTGCGGCTTCTTCTGCAGTATCTTCCTCCTGACAGATCTGACCGCGCAAATATAAATATGCCGCATAAGGCACTGCATCGATCTCCCCGCGCAGATAGCTTTGCGCCACATGGTTCAATACCCATTTTGCTTCGTTTTCTCTTTGCTGCAGCCATAAGATCAGCACCTGATACAGGCGGTTTTCGAGACTCCTGCCATAACCGCTGTTCAGTTTTTCTGCAAGTTTCTCCGCCTCTTTCAGGATATCCGTTCTGTTTTGCGGCTGCATCCGATATGCCAGATACAGACGCATGAGCCTTGCAAGCAGTTTCCTGCGTTGTCTGTCCGCGGTCTGCTTCTCATTCTCCTGCTGCTTCTGCTTTGGAATCATGATATGTACCGTCACACTGCCACTGTCACTTGTAAAGGTAATACTGCCGTAATTATCTCCTTCGATAAAATACTCCGGTAAAATCGTGAAAGAAAATGCACAGATATCTTTCTCAAAATCTTCTTCCGTTAAATGCACCTTTTCCGGGCGGATAAATTTCCCCTTGGCTGTTACGGTAATATCCGTATAGCCCCAGCCTTTCCGGTGCAGCTCAATCTGCTCCTCTCCCTGTGCATTTCTGCCAAACAAAAGGTTGTCCTCGGCTACCTCATACACCATGGCACTTTTTTTATGGATTCCGATCAGGAATTCATCTACATTGTGAGCATTGCCCGGATATACGGATAATCCTCTGTACAAGTTGTAATACTGCCTGTCATGTCCCACAAAGAGACGCTGAAACTCTTCTGTATAAAAAAGGCGGACCGCCTGCGCGAAGTCAACTCTGGCAAGATTGGCAAAATGAAACAAATTCCGCATTTCCCCCAGCTCATCCGTCATCATCACAGGCTTTACCGTGATCTGATACGGTACCCTGTATTCACCGAAATTTGAAAGAATACTGAATTCGCCGCGGATCTCATCGCCTGCATTCAATCCTGTCGTATCGATGCAATACGGTAACTTTCCCTCTCTGCCTACAAAGCCCTGATCCAGGCACTGGACTCTGTAATGGCTTGAATAAAATACACAGGAAATTTCTTTCCCTTTCCGGGAACTGATCTGTATATGATCTTCCTGTTTTTCATTTTCTCCTACCGCGCCTGTCAATCTGTTTGGCGTAAACAGCAGAAGATCATCTTCCCATGCAAAGCCTGTCTTTTCCAGATCCAGATATTTTTCGATTCTGTTCACAGAAGCCCTTCCTTTCGATCGTGTTGTATTTCAGGCTCATTATACCATATAATAACCGCAAAAAACAGCGTCAAATGCACGCACTTATGCGGTGCATTTGACAGCTGCCGATCAGAGCGCATCCGCATCCGTATCTGTCAGACCGGTTCCGCGATCCGCGTCACGCCCACATAGATATTCGATATTTCATACCAGGTGGCATAATCCGTCACACCTGTCTTTGGCAGATCAAAAATGTTCTGGAAAGTACGGACCGCTTCCACCGTTTTGGGTCCATAGATACCATCTACATCGATCTTGGGAATCGCCGGATAGTTCTGAGCGATCCGGTTCAGCTGCCGCTGCAGCTGTCTTACCTTTTCCCCGGAAGAACCGATCGTCAGATCATATCCCGGCCAGGAATACGGGACACCGGCAATCGTTTCGGATGTATTGATATACATATCTTCCCCATAATAATAGCGGATGATCTCAATGGCAGAATAGCCTTCATCTCCCAGATACTTACTGCCCCATTGCTTCAGTCCGTTACAGGTTGTGCGTTTTCCGTCACAATAGGAAGTAAAAATCGGTTGTTTTACGCCCGGTCTGGATAAGTAATTTGCAAAGATGGAATCCACAATTCTGTCTACATTTTCATAAATATTCCTGCCATAGATCCATTTCTGGTCAAATGCAGTGGAGCTTGTGATTGTGAAATCGTACCCCTTATTCCTGTACCACTCTGTAAAGACACGGTTTAAGGTAAACGACAGGATACAGAGCGTATTGGCGTAAATCGCCGCCTCCGGCCATGTCGCATAAATCTCGGAAGACACCACATTTTTAATGTAATCCTTATACTTCACATAATAGTTTGTTGCGCGACTGTCCGTCGGTGGTCCGTCATGTACCACAACGTATTCCGGGATCACAACTTTGGATAATACGATCTCTCCTGTTTCCGCCATCGGTTTGATCTCTTCCTCCGGGATCTTGGGTGGATATTCTCCAAATAATGTATGATCCGGGATCACGATATCTTCCGTCTGCTGCATCTCTTCCGTCGGTTCCATTCTCACCTGCTGCAGTGCAGTTGCATCTGCCAGAAGTTCACTGCCTTCTATCGTTACCGGCTGATAACCGGGTGCTGTGATCTGCAGATTCAGTTCTGCATAAGGGCGGTTTGTCTGCCCTGCATCCAGGCTCCATTCCAGCGGCGGTGCAGGCAGAGAAACGGCTTCTGTCCGTCCGCTGTTGTCCGTTGTAATTTCCTCTACCACACTGTCCTCACCTGTATAAGAAATACTGATCCTTGCATTTTCAATCGGCAAAAGTCCGATCGTGCTTGTTACCTGCAGTGACAGATTCCCTCTGTCTACCATATCCTGCATGGGTCTTTCATTATTTTCGGGCATAAAAAAGCCTCTGCATTTTTTCTTATTTTATGCAAAGGCTTTCTTATCTGCTACATTATTCCAGATTCAGCTGATTCTTCATGATATGTGCACTGATAAAGTAGAATGCTGTCGTTGCGGCAGCTTCCACCAAAAGAACCACAAGCAGGAGTGTCAGTATCGTCTGTATCATCTTTTCATAGGAATAAGTGTCTATGGAAATAAAATTCACAAAAACCATTGAATAGGAAGATACCATCTGCAGAAGCATATAAAGTCCGATATAAATACCAATCGCCCCAAGCAGCCTCTGCTTCTTGAAAAGTTGTCCTATACTAATTGCCGCGTATCCCATAAAAACGTTCATAAACATAGATACAATTGCGATCAGTACAAAAAGGATGATAACCACTGCAACACTCGGAGTCCACGGGATTTCTGACAATCCCTCAAACATATCACTCCAAAAGTTCTTCTTATCTGCGGGATCAAGCATGCTGAAGAAGAAGCTGAAGATGGAAATTACCATGACCAGTCCGCCGATCAGCTGCCAGATCAGTGCAACAAATGTTTTTGACCAGATCAGTTCATGCTGTGTAACCGGAAGCGTATGCATCAGATAACCCTGATCCGTATAAAGATTCTTATAAAATCTGTTATAAAAGAAAAATACCGTTACCAGACTGAGGGCTGCTATCGATGCTATGTAAGCCATGACATACAAGGTCATTGTCAGTCGTATTACTGCATTTTCAGATGCAAAACTCCATGTATCACTCTGCATAACAACTGTTCCGATCAATGTCAGTCCGATTACGATCAGATTCATAAGCCCGACCAGACGCCAGCAGTCTTTCCATTCATGTACAAATAATTTCTTTAACATGCAAACACCTCCCTGAAATATGCATCAACCGTTTTACCCTGTTTTTCTCTGATTTCGTCCACAGAAGCCTGCAGAACAAGCTGACCGTTTTTGATAAAGATCACATCATCCAGAATACTCTCAATATCGGAGATCAGATGTGTACTGATGATCAGGGATGCTTCCGGATTATAATTATTCAAAATAGTCTTCATAATGTAATCTCTTGCTGCAGGGTCTACGCCTGCGATCGGTTCATCCAGAATATACAGATCCGCATCCCTGCTCATCACAAGAATCAGCTGGATCTTTTCCTTGGTACCTTTTGACAGCGTTTTTAACCTGTCGCCCGGCTGGATATTTAAAGATTGCAGCATCTCATACGCTCTGTCTGTTTTGAAATCCTCATAGAAATCAGCAAAAAAATCCACCAGATCTTCTACTGTTCTCTGCGCCTCCAGATATGTCCGTTCCGGCAGATAAGAAACATGCTTTTTTGTCTCTACGCCCGGCTCTGATCCTCCGATCAGCACCACACCGTCTGTCGGCTTCAAAAGCCCATTCATCATTTTGATCAGCGTTGTTTTACCACTTCCGTTTGGTCCAAGCAGCCCTACGATATGACCTCTTTCAATCGTCAGATTCAGGTCTGATACTGCCGGAGCCTTTCCTTTTACATAGCATTTTGTCAGATTCATGCATTGTACTAAAGCACTCATTACTCTTCCTCCCTCTTTTGCTCTACACTATTTTTGATCAGCAGAAATGACTGTTCCGGACCAAAGCCCAGCTCCCTCATATCCTGCAAAAATGCATCTATCTTTTCCTGTGCGATCGTTTCTCTTACCATACTGATCCTCTCCTCATCTTCCGTCACCATCCGGCCGCTTGTCCGCATTGTAATCAGAAGTCCACTGTTTTCCAGCTCCGCAAATGCTTTTTGCATTGTGTTAGGATTTACACCGGCTTCCAAAGCAAGATCTCTCACACTCGGCAGCTTACTTCCCGGCTGATAAAAACCTGCTATGATCCTGAGTTTGATCTTCTCCACAATTTGTGCATAGATTGGCCTGTCATTATCCAGTTTCCATGCCATATTGCATTCTCCTTTCTTTGTCTTATTGTACTATTGACATAATACAATCATGCAATAATTTTCCGAATTGTCAAGAGGATATCAGATATTTTTTTACAAAACGCAAAAGAACCTTTGGCGCAGGTGCCAAAGGTTCCTCATTTTTCTTTGTATTTTATTTTCCAAAACAGACCGGTTTATTCGATTACCTTTAACCATCCTTCCGGTGCTTCGATTCTGCCCATCTGGATACCTGTCAGTGTGTCGTATAATTTTTGTGTAACAGGACCCATCTTTTCCATACCGCTTGGGAAGCAGATTTCTTTACCATGATCAACAATCTTACCAACCGGTGAGATAACTGCTGCTGTACCGCAAAGACCACATTCTGCGAAATCCTTTACTTCATCCAGATGGATTTCTCTTTCTTCTGCCTCTAATCCGAGATACTCTTTTGCAACATACATCAGAGAACGACGTGTGATAGATGGCAGGATGCTGCTTGACTTCGGTGTAACAACCTTGTTGTCTTTTGTCACGAAAATAAAGTTAGCACCGCCTGTCTCTTCTACTTTTGTTCTGGTAGCTGCATCAAGATACATATTTTCATCATAGCCTTCCTGATGTGCCGTTACGATCGCATGTAAGCTCATTGCATAGTTAAGACCTGCTTTGATATGACCTGTACCATGTGGTGCCGCACGGTCGAAATCACTTATCTTAATTGTGAGAGGCTTAACACCACCCTTAAAATAAGGTCCAACAGGAGTTGTTAATATTCTGAACTGATATTCATCAGCAGGTTTTACACCGATAACCGGGTTACTGCCGAACATATATGGACGGACATAAAGCGTTGCACCTGATCCGTAAGGCGGTACATATGCTTCATTTGCCTTTACTGTCTTTACAATTGCTTCTACGAATTTATCTTCCGGATATACAGGCATTTCCAGTCTCTTTGCAGAATCTGCCATACGCGCTGCATTTAAGTCAGGGCGGAATGTAACGATTCTTCCATCTTCTGTCGTATAAGCCTTCATACCTTCAAATACTGTCTGTGCATACTGCAGAACACCTGCACACTCATTCAGCACGATATTAGGATCCTCTGTCAATGTACCCTCATCCCATGCACCATCTTTAAAGTTTGCCACAAATCTCTTGTCTGTCTGTACATAACCGAATCCGAGATTTGACCAGTCGATATTTTTCTTTTCCATAAGTACGCTTCCTTTCCTCTACAGCCACCACACGGCACTGCCATGGCGATATCTCCGCCCTTTACCAATACAGTTTACCACCGCTATTTTTATACTGTCAACCTTTTCAGATAGAACACTATTTTATATAGAACATAGCCCCGTGTTATGATATAATAAGCACATAGAAAAACAAGCACCGCTTCGCGGTATTTGTTTTTCTGTGCTTATTAACGAGTGAACCGTCTGCGCAGCAGACAACAGAGTGCGTAGCACGGGGTTCACGAGTCCTGTCACATATCCTGCGTAGCAGGATGTAAAGCGCGCAGCGCGGATTCGTGAGCTTTGTGCTTATTAACGAGCAAGCCGTCTGCGCAGCAGGTTATAGCCTCTATCCGGTTATCACCATGTGCGGCTTACATAAATGGGGGATCAACATGAAAAAACTATGGAACAATTTTGTAAAGATAATGGAAAAAGAGACTGCAGTAAGTGCTGAATCCAACAATTTGGCTGTTCTGGTACGTTATCTTTCCTGCATCAGCATTCTTCATTATATATTGCTGACGATCATACTCGCTTATACAGGATATATTTACAGCTGCCTCGGAGTCGTATTTTGCATTGGTCTGATCCTTGCTGCCATGGTCTGCACTTATGAAGCACGCATCAAGCTTGGTACACTGCTTTATATCTTCTCTGTTCTGGCAGTACTCACCCTGCTGACAATCCGTGTCGGCTGGAAATATTTCTTTGCACCTACGGCTTTTATTACGATCATGGTATATTTTTTCAGTTTAAATATCCCCATCCGGAAAAAGATCCGGTACGCTCTTTTTATGGCGGTTTATCTGAATGCACTTGCTATTTCAAAAGGGAAATTACCGCTGCTGGCTGAGATCAGCGGTCATGCTGCACTGTTCGTTCTGATCCTCAACATCTGTTTCTCTACACTTGCTTTTTCTTATGTGGCATATGCATATTATCAGAAATTCATGGCATCCGAAGCCAAGATCCTGCAATACAACAAAAAGCTGGAGCAGATGGCATCTACAGATACGCTGACTTCCCTCTGGAACAGACGTGCTATGACACAGCACCTTTCCACGCTTTCCCAGCAGTATGTCAAGCATCATATGAACTTCTGCGTGGCAATTCTGGATATCGACTTTTTCAAGCATGTCAATGACGAACACGGACATGGCATGGGCGATTATGTCCTCAAGTCCCTTTCTTATATGTTAAAAAGCAATATGGATGGAAAAGGACAGGTTGCAAGATGGGGTGGTGAAGAATTTCTGCTGACTTTTGAAAACACAGATCTGGATCGCGCATATAAGCTGCTCGATCAGATCAGAACCCGTATTGCCGAACAGGAATTTACTTTCAAAGATGTGAGTCTGCACCTGACAATAACAGGTGGCATCGAAGAATACAGTATGACCGAATCCATCGATGCCATCATTACACGTGCTGATGAAAAATTATACCGGGGCAAGACCTCCGGCAGAAACCAGATTGTTGCTTAATGCTTTCTTTCGTACTTTGTAAAAGTGTACTCCAGATCAAAATAAGTCTGTTCGTCACTTGTTTCCGTCATTTCCCACTCCGGCATTTCATCCAGATTCGGGAAAAAGCTGTCTGCCTCGTATGCATGATCTATCTTTGTGATAAATGCTTCATCACAATAAGGCAGAAGCTGGCGGTAAACGCTTTCCCCGCCAATACAATACACATCTGTATCATATTTTTTACTTTCTTCTATGGCTTCTTCAATACTGTGTACCACAACTGCACCTTTTACCTGATAAGCCGGATCTTTTGTGATCACGATATTATTTCTGCCCGCAAGCGGCTGAGCCTGCGGAAAGCTTTCCAGTGTCTTTCTTCCCATAATGATCGTCTTTCCCATCGTTTCACTGCGGAAAAACTTCATATCACTCGGAATGTGTACCAGAAGGGCATTTCTCAATCCGATCCCCCAGTTGCTGTCTACTGCTACGATTAATTTCATGTTGCTCCTCTTTTCGTTTCTTTTTTGCTTCGAAAGTGCTTGTTTTTCTTTTTGGCTGTCCTTATCTCATACTCGCAAACCCGCGCCTGCGGCGCTTCTCCGTCTGCTTCGCAGACAGTTTGCTCGTTAAGAGCACAAGAAAAACAAATACCTGCTTCGCAGGTGCTTGTTTTTCTTTTTGTGCTCTTAGATGGCGATCGGTATATCGGCGATCTGCGGACCGGTCTCGTATCCTTCCAGACTGACATCATTTCTGGTGAACTGATAAAAATCATGAATATCCGGATTCAGATGGAACTTCGGTGCTGCAAAACCCTCCCTAGAGATCAGTTCTTTGATCAGCGGTACATGTCTGTCATAAATATGTGCATCTGCGATCACATGCACAAGCTCTCCCACCTTCATATCACATACCTGCGCCAGCATATGCATAAGCACCGCATACTGCACGACATTCCAATTGTTCGCCGCAAGCACATCCTGGGAACGTTGGTTTAATATCGCGTTCAATGTCAGCTTGTCATCGCCCGGCTTCTGTGTCACGTTAAAAGTCATGCTGTATGCACATGGATACAGGTTCATTTCATGCAAATCCTGATGTACATAAATGTTGGTCATGATACGTCTGCTGAATGGGTTGTTTTTCAGATCATAGATTACTCTGTCCACCTGATCCATCATGCCTTCTTTATACTGATGTCTGACACCCATCTGGTAGCCATATGCCTTTCCGATAGAACCGTTTTCATCGGCCCATTCATCCCAGACATGGCTGTGAAGATCATGGATATTGTTTGATTTCTTCTGCCAGATCCAGAGCATCTCATCTGTAGCACTTTTCAGTGCAGTCCGGCGCAATGTCATAATGGGAAATTCCTCCGACAGATCATAACGATTTACCACGCCAAACTTTTTGATCGTATAGGCACTTGTTCCGTCTTCCCAGTGCGGTCTTACTTTTTCCCCTTCCGTACTCGTTCCATTTGTCAAAATATCCTGACACATATCAATAAATATCTTATCTGCTTTTGTCATGCTGCCAATTCTCTTTCTTTTATTTTATCTGTCCCATTTATCACACAGCGCATTGATCTGATCCGTGAATTTTGCCAGATCTTTATTGGTTCCGCCCTCATTATGCTGGATAACTGCCAGAAGTCTCTGTCCTGCTGCAAGCAGTCTGCTAAATACATCGGATGCAATCTTACGTTTCTTAACCGGAATACCTTCTGCCTCGTAGGTAATATCACCAGTCATAAGATCTACTTCTGTTCCGCTGTACGGAGCATACGTGCTATAACCGTATTCGTGCTTCAGACACTGGGCAAATGCAGTACAGACTGCATCTTCACCATGTACGATAAACACTCTGTCCGGCTTCTTTTCAAACTTCTGGAGCCAGCCGATCAGACCGTTTTTATCCGCATGGCCTGACAGACCTTCCAGCTTTTTGATACTTGCCCGGATCTCAATGGGCTCACCAAACAGCTTAACTTCCTTTTTGCCATCCACAATACTGCGTCCCAGTGTTCCGATCGCCTGATACCCCACAAACAGGATCGTACACTCCGGCCTCCACAGATTATGCTTTAAATGATGACGGATACGACCTGCCTCACACATACCGGAAGCGGAAATAATAACCTTCGGTGTATCTTCAAAGTTAATTGCTTTTGACTCTTCACTTGTAATGGAAAGACGAAGTCCCGGAAAACTGATCGGGTTAATTCCCTGCTTTACAAGTGCCATAGCCTCTTCATCAAAGCAGCTATATATATTTTTCTGGAAGATTCCGGTTGCTTCTACCGCCAGCGGACTGTCGACATAAACCGGAAAATCAGGATAGCCTTCTACCATCCCTTCTGTCTTTATCTTCCGCAGGAAGTACAGCATTTCCTGCGTTCTGCCGACTGCAAAAGACGGAATGACCACATTACCGCCTTTGTCAAAAGTTTCTTTTAAGATCTTAACAAGTTCCCCAACATAATCAGGCTTCTCTTTTGTATGTAACCGGTCACCGTAAGTCGATTCCATAACGACATAATCTGCATCCTTCGTCGGCTTCGGATCCTTGATCAGCGGCTGATCTGTATTGCCGATATCACCGGAAAATACGATCTTCTTGGAAATACCGTTTTCTGTGATCCAGACTTCAATACTGGAAGAACCGAGCAGATGTCCGATATCCGTAAAACGGATCTGAATGCCCGGACATATTGTGATCATTGTATCATAATGGCACGGAACGATCTGCCGGATCGCACCATCCGCATCTTCCATTTTGTAGATCGGCTCTACCGCTTCCATATTGGCGGAACGCTTTGCCTTTCTGTTTTTCCACTCTGCTTCCTGCATCTGTATATGCGCACAGTCACGAAGCATGATGCTGCAAAGATCCGCTGTCGCATCCGTCATAAAGATCTGTCCCCTGAAGCCTCTTGCATACAAAAGCGGCAGCATACCGGAATGATCCACATGTGCATGGGTCAGAAGCACATAATCGATCAGCGATTCCTGTACCGGAAGATCTACGTTTTCAAATACATTTTCTCCCTGTTCCATACCGTAATCAACAAGAATATGCTTACCACACGCTTCGAGATAATGACAGCTTCCCGTCACCTCATGATCTGCCCCAATAAATTTCAGTTTCATGCCTATTCCTCCCTTAATTTGTAATGTATAATGTGTACCCCGTTCCATTATCTTATCACGATCCGCAGTGCATACAAAAGAAGCAGATGCACCGGATAAAACAGATAAAAGAACCATTTATTTCCATTTCCCTTTTTGCCATTATAAAAATAGATACAGATAAATGCCGGGAAGCACAGGCACTCCCACATCATACTGATATAGCCAACTACGCATGCCCTGACTCTGTCGGATCTGAACACATAAAAGATCAGTATCAGCAAGATCCCCATTCCACTGTAATCTGTTTTCAGGAAATAAGCTGCCCATATTGCCGCAATCCCGATCAGAACGGAAAGTGACAGCTTCAGTGGCATATCCCAGCCCTGCTTCTCCATAACACATTTGATGAGTGCTATCGCCAACAATCCCAGAAACAATGTAAAAAACACATTCTGTGCTCCAAACTCCAAAATTCTGTCAGACAGTGCCAGATCAAATGGGATCTCCGAAACCAGTGCAAACGCAAACAACCTCAGCAGATAGCGCTTTACATCATGCGTATGATATAATCCCTCCACCAGCACAAAACAGAAAATAGGAAATGCCGTCCGTCCGATCCCGCGCATCACCTGATACAGAATATCCGCCTGTGCAAAACAGGCCGTTCCCGCATAAAAAGATGTAAAAACAATAAAAAAAGCTGCCCCGAAATGATCGATCAACATTGTAATGATTGCAATATACTTCAATGTGCTGCCTGATAATCCATGTTCTTTTCCCGACAATTTCTGTGGCACGGCTTGATTCCTTCTCTTCTTTTAAACATCTGTCTTTCATACTTATACCTGTCTTACAGGATTCAGAACCATCTGTTCTGAATTGTCATCTCTATTTTAACATACTCCATCTGATTTATAAAGCGGAACCACCTGACGGAGTACTATCAAATGTCACAAATTTGTTTTTGTATTTTCTACATAATTTTTTCGAGAAATCATATCATTTTTTGTACATATTTGCTATAATCTTCTTATCACGCTGATAGATTTTTCTATCAGCCTTTCATACGCATGCAGCCGATGAAATTCGTAAACTTATATATCAGGAGGACAAAACACATGAAAAAATTAACCGATTTTGTAAACATAGCACAATTACAGACCTACATCAAAGACTGGAACAGTCTGACAGGTCTTTCCGCTGCCATTACCGATCTGGACGGCAACTGTCTGACAACTGCGATTCCGGAATCCTGCAGTACTTACCATGCAGAAGATGCCTTAACAGAGCTTACCCTGGGAGAAGAATCCATCGGTTCCATGCTCTATGGCACTCCGGCAGATTATACGGATGATCCTTCAGCATCTGTCCAGATTCTTCACTCCCTGCTTACTTTGGCGATCAACAACCAGTATGAAACTTCTCAGTTAAATACCAGACTCCAGACCTACAAAGACAGTATTACTACTCTCTCTTCTCTGATCAATGCGATCATTGAAAAATCACATGCTCTGGATAAGATCGAATCCAAACAGCGTATGCTTGCACTGAACGCTTCCATTGAAGCAGCCAGAGCCGGCGAAGCAGGTAAGGGTTTTGCAGTTGTAGCGGATGAAGTCGGTAAACTGGCAAGTGTATCCGATGAGATCAACACCGCTATCAAGGATACGATGACAGATATGGCAGATCTCGTAGAAAAGATTTCCGCACCGGAGCATCCGGTTATCTGACCAATCGGTTATTTACCATAATAAATGCACAGACAGCGAATGATATGTGTCATTCGCTGTTTTTCTTTCCTTGTACATCTGTTTTCTATTTCGATCTTTCTACTCCATATCTGCGATCTTCAATACACTTCCACGTTGTCTCACGCTCAGGCTTCATAACTTTCAGATCGACTCTTTCCCATTCCATTTCACTGTCTCTCCTTTTCTATCCTGTTCCTACAGCTTACTTTCATAGCAGAAAAACGGCTGTCCGAACATCTCACATTCTCCAACCACAGGAAATTGAAACACTGCATAAGATCTCAGTGCTTTCTTATTCTCCTTGTTGACCAGAAAGTGTACGCTTTGATAGCCGCGTTTTTTCAGCTCCTGCATGCCATATTTCAGCATTTCTCTTGCCATCCCTTTATTTTGCAAAGACGGATGCACCGCAAGCCTTGCCAGTTCACCGCCCGGCTGCAGGTCAGCTCGCCAGCAGGTGAGATTTTTGACCGCCTCATCTTCATCGATCGAAATAGATGCTACGATTTCACCATTCTCATCTTTCATCACAAAAAGGGCATCTCTTGCCAAGTCAAATTCTATCTCCTTCATGCCCGGATAATGATCGTCCCATGCACAATATTCTCTGCCAAGCTGCATCTGATATAATGCCAGCACTTTTTCTTTATCCGTCACATCAGCCTGTTCAATCCTATACTGAGCCCGATGACATTCCACTCCCTGCTCCTCTTTATGCACAAATCGTTCTGTATCCAGATTCGCTTTTGCACTGATCTCTGTTACAGTCAGCTTCAATACCGCAGTCCTTGGCAGCGCACTTTCATTATATGCAAAATGCTTTGTTTCTTCGTGCCTTGCCATGATCACTTCATCGACTGCCCTTTTTTTATCTTCTCCCTCTAAAAAAGTTACCGTTGCCTTTCCCATCACTGACAGATACCGCATGGTAACATCTTTCATTTCCGTAATGCAGTCCATATAAAGCGGCTTGTCCATTTCAAAACTGCATACTGGATTTTGTGTGAGCAGCTCGTATCTTCTGCCTGCCATTGCCCCATGGACATACAGATAAAGCTGCTCTCCCTTTACTTCATAAGCGAAATTCATTGGCACAATATAAGGGTAATCTCCGTCCGAAAGCCCCAAACGCACGATCTCACACTGCTCTACGATTTTCATAATCTCCGAAAAACCGGTCACTTCTCTGTCTTTTCTTCTCATTGCCGCCTCCTTATAGCTGTTTCATCAGGTTCTATTCGTCCTCTGATCCAGCCTAAAACCTCCCTGCTGTTCGTTTGTTTGTAGAATTTAAGTAGTGAAGTTTCTTAGAATATTTCAGATAAATAGAAAAAGGATATCCTTATGAGATATCCTTTTCGCGCAAAAAATAAGAGCGCGAGACGGGACTCGAACCCGCGGCCTCGACCTTGGCAAGGTCGCGCTCCACCAACTGAGCCACTCGCGCATATTGCCCTGCTTTTCAGCGGGCAAGATATATAATACATAATTCTTCCTGTCTTGTCAACTCTTTTTCCAGACATTTTCAAACTTTTTCAAACTTTTATACTGTAACCATTCAACCTCACTCGAAAACCGCGTCCTACAATAGATCTCTATATTACCTTTTTGACTCAGACAACTACTCTGTTTCCATCCGGAGCATCCATCCTTCACGCTTAATATCCCGCTACCTTAGATGCAAATTTCACCTTATAGATCCTTGTCAGTGACTGATCGATCCTCTCTTCTGTCAACTGTCCCTTCTTAACTGCATCCAGAATTCCATTATAAGACTTTGCGAAATTCTTTGTAGAAAGGATCATATCCGCACCTGCCTCGATCGCACCTACTGCCGCTTCTGCATACGTGTATTTCTGATAGATACAGGATTTGTCCATATAATCCGTAATAACAATACCGTCATAGCCCCACTCATCTCTGACAATATCCGTAATGATCTCCGGTGAAAGAGACGCCGGTCTCTTATCGCCTCTGATCTTAGGCAGACTGACATGAGATATCATCAAAAATTTAGCTCCTGCATCGATTGCTTCCTGATACGGTGCATATTCCTCTTTCAGGTCGTCTCTCGTTCGCTGCGAAATGATCTGACCACCGTTTCCTTCCTGCGTTGCATCTCCATATCCCGGGAAATATTTTACACCGGCAAATATACTCTGATCTGTCAGACCTTTTACTACATTTCTGGCAAGCTCCGCATTTGTTGCCGCATCTTTTCCAAATCCTTTTTGCTCTGCAATACTGCCATCTTTTAAAGAAACATCTGCAAGCGGTGCAAAATCTACGTTAAATCCAAACTGTTTTAACTCACTGCCCAGAGAAATACCTGCACTGTATGCACCTGTATTTCCCAATGACTCTGCTATCTCCTTTTGTGAAGCGATCACATTTTCCGAAATACCGGATGTAATAAACGGGCTGTCTTCTCCGCCTTCATCACTGATACCGATAAACAGGGAATTTTGTGTAAATACCTGCAGATTGGAAACCATTTCCGATAATCCCTCTGCACTTGTTATATTACCTTCCTTCAGAACAATACCTCCGACCGGATACTGATTCAGCTTTTCGCTGACACTGCTGCCCACCTCTGTAACAGGTGTTTCAATTCCGAGCAGCTGCTCCGGTGTCACGAAGAAAAGGGCTGCCACTTTCTGTTCTATAGACATTCCTGCGATCTGCGAAGCTACCATATCCTCCAAAACTGCCTCTGCATCTTCCTGATTTACCGCATCAGTCTGATCAGATGCCGTTTCGTCCGAACTACCTGCATCTGTCGCTTCATCCGGTGCAACATCTGTTTCCTCCGGTGCATCTGCAGGCTCAGCTTCTGCCGTTTCCGCTTCTTCTGCCTTCTGCGCTGCCAACTCTTCCTGTTTCTTTGCTTCAGCCAACGCCGCGGCTGTCTCCTTTTCAGCTGCCTGCTGTTCCAGCACAGCCTGCTTTGCCGCCTCCTGCTTCTGTGCGTGATTAGAAGAAATTGTATGTACAAGCGCTGCAATTCCTATGCAAAGTACCAGACAGACTACAGCTGCAATACCACCCAATACCAGCAATGCGCGTTTTCTTTCTTTTTGTCTTCTTTTCTTTCTGATCTCTTCCCGACTCAATCCACCAGATTCAAATTCCACTGTACAAACCTCCCATCCGGAACTGATAAGATATATGTATTGTTTATCTTATCACAAAAGCTTAGCGGGTATCAATCCTTTTCGACTGATACCCGCTAAATAACTGCCTGATCCATTGGATCTACCTCCGTATTCTGTTGTAACTCTTTCCATTTTCCTTTGTACTGATTGTACTGCAGCAGGTTGATCTCACTTTATCATTTGTCCGTTGCTGCCTCTCTTACTGTACTCGATTACGACTTCTTTTCTTCCTGTACAAATCAGATAAATTATTTTATCTTTTGTACTTTACTTATGTTTCTGGTGGATTGTACCTCTCTTTCTATAGATTTTGTAGCATCTATGTGAATTTCTTTTGTATGATTTAATTATATATACCGCGCGCCATTTTGTCAACACATTTTTGCATTTTTCTTCATATTTTTTTATTTTTCATCTATTTTTTCTTTTTTCATTGTTTATTATTTGTTTTTTATTTTATTTTTGTTGAATTTGTCAATAATTCGTTTATTTTCAGTCTATTCTGAGGCAAATCCTATTTTGTTTTTACACATTTCTGTATATAATGCTGGTACACAATTGTAAAAATTGATAAAATGATGTCAGAGCTAAAAGCCCGGCTTTGATGCCTGCGGATTGTTCCGTGCTACGCACTCCTACAATTTGCATCATACCATTTTAAAAAGAAAGGAGCATCTTTATGTCATTTGTAACTGATGCTTTTGCATTGAAGGCAAAAAGTATTATAAAAAATCTGGAGAAAAGAAATATGGAGGGATTCTACTGTGAAAACAGTCAGGCACTTCTTGATACAATCCTTCCGATGATTGAAAACAATTCTTCCATTGCATGGGGAGGATCCCAGACGCTGAATGAATGTGGGCTCATGGAAGCGTTGCAGCAATCAGGCAGTTATACAATGATCGACCGTGCAACTGCCAAATCACCGGAAGAAGCCCGGCAGATTTTCGCAAAATCCGTTCTGGCTGATTATTATCTGATGAGCACAAATGCAATCACCTTAGATGGTGAGCTGATCAATATTGATGGTAATGGTAATCGTGTTGCCTGCCTGATCCAGGGACCGAAACAGGTATTTATCATTGCAGGCATGAATAAAGTTGTTACAGATATCGGTACCGGTCTTTCCCGTGTACAAAATATCGCCACCCCGCCAAATACGCTGCGTCTCAATAAAAAAACGCCCTGCACCGTTACAGGCAGCTGCGCAAACTGTCTTTCACCGGACTGTATCTGCAACCAGATCGTTATTACCAGAAGAAGCGGTCATGTCGGCCGTATCAAAGTCTTTTTAGTTGGAGAAAATTTAGGATTTTAAACAGGATCTACATACAATCAGGACAAATCTGTTGTCCTCTTGAAAAGTGTCATGCGAAATGATTATCTCCCCCCTAATGTTTTCAGACGTGCCAGCAGACTTTTAGATATGTAAAGAAAACCCTGATTATCTTTAGATGTGTTTGAAAAATTACCGAACCGGCGAGAATTCAGACTCCGAAGACTGGAGACCACATGATTCATCCTGAAAGATGTATTTCTATGAAAACAAGTCAAGCGATCCGCTTGCCCTAGGTCAGTATAACGGAGAATGTGCTAAAATGCAACAATTTCTTTGCATTTTGGCACATTTTGCACACTTCTTTACTAAGGTTTTCATTAATTCCCGTTTTTTTTCCCCAGCAGCTTCTTTGCCTCTGCTTTTGTCATCTTTTGAGGCGCCATAAGTTTCTTATTTCTGAGCACAAAACAGAAATGCCATACAGCCGCAGTCACGCTTGCCTTCCCTGCGATTTACTATGCGCACATATTGCCGCACTCCGGTCGAAAAAGAGCGTTTCGATCCCTCCGTGCGGCAAGTGCTCCGTAAATCTCAGTCGGCTACGCTATCGACTGCTTACTGCATGGCATTTCTGTTTTCCAGGTCTCTTTACCAACGCAAAATGTGGATGTTGGCAGTATATGCAGGAAAAGTACCTGACAACATATGATCTTCTGAAAAGAAAATATGCTTTGCAACAACCATGCCATTGTTGCAAAGCATTGGAATTTCTTATCTTTATTTATGGTTCTATTGATTACTTAATCATTCTTCATATTATTGCATGCATAATCTAAATTATTTAGTACATGAAGTCATCTTTTAATTACGTTTTAATCTTCTGATTTCGCTTTTATGATTAGGAGCCCCATTTTACTTTTACGTGAAATGGGGCTCCCTATGCGCTATTATAGATTAATAGCATTCCATACAATTACTTCCTAGAATTCAATTTCTTCCAGTTCTTCATATTCCTCTGATACATCATCATCTGAAACACTTGTCTCCAAATTCTGTACATTTAATGCTTTATTTGCATTTGTCTGGAACAAGTGTCCTACGGAATCCAGTAACTGAACTGTATAACCGGTAGCATCATCAACCACCTCATTGTTTATCGTGCAGCTGATATCACCTGTGAAAGTTTTATCTGTAGTAAGAATCAGAACATTACTGTTATATGCATCTTTCTCTACTTTTACTACTTTTACAATATTTTTGTTCTCATCTTTCAACTCAAACATAGATGGAAGCACAGCGTCAGTTGTACTAATTCTGCCATTCTCAAATGTAACCGTAACCTTTTTGTCCGTTCCAGATGATTCAACCTTTTTCAGTCCGAATGTTGTATTATCATTTACCTTAAATATAATATTCTTCTGAACCGGTTCTTCTTCTTTGATCGATGCAGACAACGTCCATGTTGCATCTTCCTCAATGTCCACATCAGGTCTTATGTCGTCTGTAAGGCGCAGCTCATAGATTCCCTTTATTGTTGTTTTAGCTGTACTCTTCTTTATTTCATTTCCCTTATCATCCTTTAATGTATAGGATACTTCTACACCAGCAACAGGATTCACTGCTGTTGAATTATCAACAACCTTAAAATAAACAACCGGAGCTTTTGTATTAGCAACATTAAAGATATTTCCGGAAGGGGTTTCTATAGAAAGTATCTGCTGATCTGTAACTCCCCACGTAATAGGAATGATCAGATTCTTAGCTATAGCAATATTATTATCCTCACTGAGCATACCTACACTTGTATAGGCAACACCATCAATTGTAATGATACATGGTTTCGTATTATCAGCCTTACCTGTTACGCTAATGGTTTCTTTAGAGCCACCTTTAATTGCGTTTGTTAACAGCCATGTACCTGTACTCACCTCTTCCTTGGTGACCTGTGTATCCTTATCAGGAGCTATAGAAGCTGACACATTGTACAATTCCAATCCAATATTAGAAATCGTGATATCGTGTTCCACATAAAACTCATCATCTCGATTTACCTGATCCTTTGTACCGGTTCCTACAACTTTCACACCAAGGAGCCATTCTGAGTCAGCCGTATAACTGTTTGTATCAACAACAACATCTTTTAATGCCTGATTTGTGTAATATTCATCACCAGTTTTTAAGGCACTGTTATCGTAATATATACCCGGCATTACCCAGTAAATATCCGCAACATCTGTTGTCATTTCCTGACCGGCTACATACCACTTAATGTTGTAGCTATCTTTATAGCCATTAGCCAGTTCCGCTTTTATAGATCCTAGATCAAATGCCTTCGTCGCTTTCAGCAGAATCGTAACTTCGCCATCAGCATTTGTCTTGTAAGCAGCGGCATCATCTACTGTAATCTCATTACTATCATATTCCCAATCAACACCAACATCCTTGACATTCGTTGCATTCTTTGAAGTAACTTTTGCTGTCAGCTTCACAGTTTCACCTGCTACTGCGTAAAACTGCGTACTTGTTATTTCTCTCTCTGATGGTGCCGGACACCACTGTATAGAAGAGTGTACATTATATTTCACTTTATCAGCGACATTAATGCTTGCTCCAATCTGCATGTAACCAGCTGTTTTTGCATTAATACAAATATCTCCGTCCTCCGGATAAGATACTGTATATTCTTCTTTTGAAAGAGACTGAACCATTTTATTTGTTGTATCTGTCAATAAATATCCCGGATTAATAGGATAATTATCTGAATACAAAATATTTGCATTTTTTTGGGCAATTGAAGGATATACAAAAGGATCCTTTTCATTTCCATTAGCTGATACATATATAAATGCATTCCCCGTCTCCTGATCTGCCGGCAACGATACGTAATATTCATATTCTGAATTATACTTATTACCTAACAGTTTTTTTGCTTCTGCAGTAGTCATCTTAGTCTGCATTGACATTTTCGGTGACTGTATCTTCCATTCTACACAATCACTCAACTTAACAATCTCATAAGGAATGCTGACTTCATTACTAAATGAACCATATCCGCTACTCAGTGTAAACCCACTATTATGCTTATTATCTACCTGTCCTGCCGACTCAACAAATACTTTGATATCAATACATTTTTCATTTTTTAGTTTTTCAAAAATCGTTGAGTTTAATGTTGTATGATATTTGCCATCAGTTTCCGATGGTTTAGTGTCTGATTTTATAATTGCTTGCAAGCAATTATCATTTTCATCTGTATAAGGCTTATTTGTATCTGCATAGTAGCAACGAATAACCAATTGAGTATAATTACTAATATCCAGCTTGTCAAATGTAAGATTTAATTCGCTTAATCCCCCCGGCACATCCTCAATTGTACATGCATTTTCAAAAGATGAATATACAGAAAATGGGCCGCTTACATAATTGTACACCTTAGGATCCGTTTCCGTACCATAATCTCCCGAATTTTTGTTCTCCGACTTCTCGGGTATAATCAGTAATGGGCTGGCATCCAGTTCTATATGTCTATCCTCATTATCAAATGACTCCATTTGGGATACCACATACTCTTCTTTGTATGTTTTTCCATTTTTTGTTACTGTTGTAATTTGGGTATCTAGTTCACCTGTTGTTCTTTTAATATCAGGTACACCAATCTCTTTTCCATTATTTACTGTGATTGCAGTGTTCGTATCTGTAAGGAATCCATATTCTGTAGCAGTCATAACCTGTGCAAATACAATTGACTTTTCCACCGGACTGCCATCCACATCTGCTTTCAGATTATAGCTTGCAAATGCGGCATCTTCAAAGCCATATTCCGTAATCTTATCAATTGTTGCATCATACTTATCACCGTCATCATCTGTATACTTTTGGTTATTTAAAGCAATATTGAAGGTAGCTGTACCATCAGGGCCTGTAGTAACAGAATAAATAGAATCATAATTGTTATTTACAAATCCGTAATAATCATAACCTGATATAGGTTCCAGTGTCAGTCCCACTGTTCCTGAATATGGCTGTGTTCCCTTTTTAGCAGTTAAAGTAACCTTCATGGTATCACCTGTCAAAACAGTATCAGCCTGTCCTGCAATCTGCTCGTTATTAACGGTCAGTGTCGCTGTGATCTTATTAGGATCAACCTTTTGTGTCACATTTATAACCCATGATACCGCAAATCCGCCATCTTTTGTTTTTGCTGTTACTGTGACTGTACCTTCATTAACAGCTGTTACTTCTCCTAATGCACTGATCGTAACAACATTCTCTTTATCTACAGAATACTCATATCTTCTGTCTGTAGCATTTTCCGGTAATACTTTTGCATTCAGAATTGTTTTTCCACCAACTACCAGATCGATATCTTTATCGCCTTTGATCTCAATTCCTGTTACAGCAACAGCCTTGACTGTGATCGTAACAGAATCAGAAGCACCTCTTGAAGAAGTTGCTGTAACGCGGGTAGAACCTGCTGCAATTGCTACAATCTGTCCACTTGCATCTACTGTTGCAACACTGGCGTCACTGGATGACCACATAATGCTATCGCCTGCCGGAACAACATCTGTTGTAGCGACAATAGATTCTCCGACTACAAGATCTGTCTTTGCAACATTCACTTTTACCTTGCTGGATGCTGCTACTGCTGCAGTCACATCCTCATTTGTTACCGTTACCGTATAGCTGACATCATTGCCACTTGCATCCTTACCTGTAATTGTAACAGTACCTGCCTTTGTTCCTGCTGTAACTTTACCTGTTGCATCTACTGTTGCGATAGAAGGATCTGATGAGGTTGCATTTGTAATGGATAACTGTACAGATCCATTTACCATTGCCGGAGCTGGCTGTGGTGCCGGTGCCTGACTTGGTGCTGGAGAATTACTCGGTTGTGGAGACGGAGTTTCTTCTTTTTTACCACCGGTTACTTTTACTTTCACCCATGTGGTCTTTTTCTTTTTGTTCTTTCCGGTAACAGTTACCTTGATCTTTGCAGTACCTGCTGCCTTTGCTTTGATTTTACCGCTCTTTGAAACGGTTGCCACTTTCTTATTACTTGTAGCGTATTTGATTGATTTCTTTGCTTTGCTTGGCGTAACGACTACTTTGATTTTAGACGATTTACCTACAGCAAGCTTAATTGTCTTTTTTGTGACATTCTTTTTTCCCTGCTTGATCACTACCTTTTTGACTGCGGTAGGTGCTGCCTGTGCAGTAACAGTTGTCATTGGAATAGCTGTTAACACCATTGCAATAGCAAGCACACTGATCAGCATTCTTTTTAAAATGCTTGTCTTTTTCATGTTTTCTCCTTTCCTTTTTCACATTTGGATACAGATCCACTCCAGCCGGATCTGTGCAGGCAGTCTCCCTCCACCTGCTTACCATTTCTATGGTATTTATGCATAAAAATAGCATGTTATACAGTCGAACCGTATCCATGCTGTTTTTATCATTAAGCCGAACCAGCCTGACAGCTTATGTGCATCTGGTCTGTACCTAATTTCCTATATAATACACTTCTCATATGTTATCCCCCACATATTTGACTATCCCTGAATAAAAATCCCACATTTTGGATTTGCTAATCCATGCCGTAAGTATAACATATGATTGCTTTAATTGCTGTAACATGGCAAAAATAACATCTTTTTGGCAAAAAAACATCACGATATTCTCGTGATGTTTTTTCGTGTCATATTTCGCATATTTTACGGCAAATAATGCATATTATTAATCATTTCTTATAATAACGGATATTTCTCTGTTAATTTCTTTACGATTGCTGCAGCTTCCGGTACTTTCTCCTCGCCGCCTTTGATCACAAGCGCGATTGCTTCTGCGATCTGATCCATATCCTCTGTATTCATGCCACGGGATGTTACGGCAGGTGTTCCTAAACGGATACCGCTTGTGACAAATGGAGACTGCGGATCATTCGGGATCGTATTTTTATTAGCAGTGATGTGCGCCTGATCCAGCAGTTTTTCAATTGCTTTACCGGTCAGTCCGTAATTTGTCAGGTCGATCAGCATCAGATGATTGTCTGTACCACCGGATACGATCTTGATATCTCTGTCCATCAGTCCCTTGCAAAGTGCCTGTGCATTATCAACGACCGCTTTTCCGTATGCTTTGAAATCATCGGAAAGAGCTTCCTTGAAGCAGACTGCTTTTGCTGCGATCACATGCATCAGAGGACCACCCTGGATACCAGGGAAAATTGCCTTGTTGAAATTATATTTATCTGCTGCTTCCTGATTGCAGAGGATCATACCGCCACGTGGTCCGCGCAGTGTCTTATGTGTTGTCGTTGTTACAACATCTGCGTATGGGATCGGGCTTTCATGCATGCCTGTTGCAACCAGACCTGCAATATGTGCCATATCTACCATAAGTACAGCACCGACTTCATCGGCGATCTCACGGAATTTCTTAAAATCGATCTTACGTGCATAAGCAGAAGCTCCTGCAACGATCATCTTTGGCTTACATTCCAGTGCGATCTCTCTTACCTTATCATAATCGATAAAGCCTTCATCATTAACGCCATATGGTACACAGTGGAAGTATTTACCGGACATATTCACCGGTGATCCGTGCGATAAATGTCCGCCGTGGTCTAAGTTCATACCCATAAAGGTATCACCCGGCTGCATAACAGCAAAGAATACTGCCATATTTGCCTGTGCACCGGAATGCGGCTGTACATTGACATAATCGCATCCAAACAGTTCTTTTGCTCTTTCTCTGGCAAGATTTTCCACAACATCAACACATTCACACCCGCCATAATAGCGTTTGCCCGGATATCCCTCTGCATATTTATTTGTCAGCGGGGATCCCATTGCTGCCATAACTGCCTTACTTACCCAGTTCTCTGAGGCGATCAGTTCGATATGATCATTCTGTCTGTTCTGCTCTGCTACAATTGCCTCTGCAATTTCAGGGTCTACATTTCTTACTTCGTCTAGTGAATACATGTCCTCTCCTCCTGATTATCTTTCTGTTTTGAACTCGCTTTTTGCTCCGTCGCAGTCAGTATAGCATATTTTCTCATATATGAAAATATGAAATATCACAAGGAAATCTGGTAGTTGCCCACATTTTCCCTCCCTGCACGTTTATGTTTTCCTGTCCAAATCATTAAATTTCCCTTATTTTTTCTCAATAAGTATAGAACGTATTTTTACTTTATGATAGACTGATACGATACAGGCAGGTATGTAATTGTATTCTGTCAGCTACATAAGAGGAGGTATGCAGAATGTACCATATCATTGTGAATCCGAGTGCCAAAACGGGACTTGGCAGAACAAAATGGCGTAAGCTGAAAAAAATACTGGACGCGGAAAAAATCACTTACATTGTACATTTTACAAAATCGGCGCAGGATACCTGCCGCTATACACGTTCTATTACCGACCCGTGTCTTTATAAATATAATTCCGTTCCCAATCAAATACTTGTCCTTGGCGGCGACGGCACTTTAAACTGTGTCATCAACAGTATTCTGGATCCGGATCACACTTTTGTTACTTATCTGCCCGCCGGAACAAGCAATGACTTTGCAAGAGCGCTCCATATCAGCGATCTTCCGGAAGATGCCATGCACACGGTCAGAAGAAGATCCGAAGCTGCAACAGATCTCGGTGTTGTCCGCTGTGGGCACAAAAAAAGAAAATTTGCTGTCAGCTCCGGCATAGGATATGATGCTTCCATCTGCGAAGAAGCATTACGTTCACCTGCAAAAAAAGTATTGAACCGTCTTGGACTCGGTAAACTGACTTATGTCAGCATTGCCTTAAAGCAGCTGCTTCTTTTAAAACCGGTTTCCTGTGATCTGTATCTGGACGATAAACCGCCTGTGCACTTTCACCACTTTATGTTTGCAGCCATGATGCAGCAGCCTTATGAAGGCGGCGGCTTCAAGTTCTGTCCAAAGGCAGATGCAACAGATGGTATGCTTGATATCTGTGTTGCCGGCAATGTTTCCAAGTTCCGTGTTCTTCTGCTGATTCCACTTGCAATCTTTGGCGGACATGTCGGACATCGAGGAATCCATTCTTACCGCGCAAAAACCGTCCGCATCGTCACCTCCAGACCACTCTGTATCCATACAGACGGAGAGATTGTAGGACATTATAAAGAACTGACCGCCACAACAGACGGAAAGCTGCTTTATTACCAATAAACAATCCTGTCTTTACAGACTTTTTTGAAAGGGAGATTTTCATGAACCGCATTATTTCATTTTGCAAACAATATAAACATGCACTGCTTCCCATCCTGTATGCACCTGTGTATCTGCTCATCTTTTTCTATCTGGAAAAAAAACCTGTTTCGCAGATCCATGTTATTGAAATGGGCATCGACCGCAAGATCCCGTTCTGCGAATACTTTGTGATCCCGTACTATCTCTGGTTTCTTTATGTGGCAGCTACGGTCGTTACTTTTGTTTTTCTGGAGCGGAAGGATTATTATAAGCTTTGTCTCACACTCGGGGTTGGCATGACTTTGTTCTTGATCGTATCCTATGTCTATCCAAACGGTCTCCAGCTCCGACCGACTACCTTTGCACGTGATAATTTCTGTGTATCACTGGTCAAGGCAATGTATGCGACAGATACACCGACCAATGTATTTCCAAGCATCCACTGCTTTAACTCCATGGCATGCAATGCAGCGATCTGTCACAACAAAAAAATCGGAGCCATCCGACCGATCCGATATGGCTCCATACTGCTCTCTACTGCTATTATATTGTCAACACTCTTCATCAAACAGCACTCCATGTTTGATGTACTGACTGCATTTGCGCTGTTCGTCATTCTGTATATTCCTGTTTATCTGCTTCCCGCAAGATCACAGGCACCTAAATATCATACAGATTCAGAGCTTAGTTAAATTTCATTACCTTTTGCGCAAGCCTGTATAAAAACTCCGAAATTCTTCTTCCGCTTCTGCCGGGCAAATTCATGGTATTTCCCAAAAGTCCGTACCGCAGACGAAGAAAGACTTTCGGATTTTTTTGATGGATGTATGCCCAGAGTTCCTCTTTTTTCTCAATGGCTTCCTCTGTCCGTGCACGGATCAGCATAATGGAAGATACCGTCGTAATAATATCCAGATACTTTACCATATAATTATAGGTTTTTCTGTTGGTGATCTTGGTTGTTGTCAGATAATCGACCATCAGTTTGTTAACCTTGATCTGCTGGTCAACTCTGCCGATCATAACCTTCTCATTGACAGACTGATCTGCCCGTCCTATATAATATCTGTAAAAATTGGTATCAATATAGTAAATCTTCTTCACATACGGAAGCGGATTAAATGCGAAAATATTATCCACATAGAAGGTGTGCTCCGGAAGCTCCAGTCCACAGTCATGCAGCAGCTTTGTACGATAAATAATGGAATGCATCAGAATGTACTGTGTTTTATTAAAATGTCTGACCTGATCCCATGTAAAGATTTCATTTTTCGGCAGTGCATGGCGGAAGGAAACAACCTTTTTCCGCTTTTCGCCCTGCTTTTCATACACATAGTTTGCCAGAAGCATATCTATCTGCTGCCCGCTTGCGACCAGTTCTCTGAGCGCCTGCAGTATCTCATAATAGGATTCCTCTTTGACCCAGTCATCACTGTCCACCACCTTGAAAAACAGGCCTGTTGCACTGGCAATACCGGCATTGACGGCAGATCCATGCCCGCCGTTTTGCTTATGGATCACCTTGACGATCGCCGGGTATTTCTGCGCATAGGCATCTGCCATTTCAGCTGTGCGGTCGGTAGAACCGTCATCTACGATCAGGATCTCAACATCTTCTCCCCCTACGAGCAGGGACTCCATACATCTATCCAGATAATCCTGCGAGTTGTAACAGGGTACTGTTATTGTTAAAAGTTTCATACCGTTTTCCCTTCGTATTTTTGTCTATTTTATCTCAAAAAATGTGCATTGCCTAGTACAATATTGAGCCCATCCGTATAGGCTCTGAATGCACTTGGTATCGGATAGACAGCTTCTATCTCCTGAGGCAGAATCAGATGATAATTCTCCTGCTGCCTCTCCTGTGGCCATGCTGCCGCCACACGGATAAGCCAGCCCTGCATATGCCATTCCTTATGTGTAAATATGTGTACGCTGTCCTGCATCCGCTCCAGATATAACGGCTCATATCCCAGCTCTTGTACCTGCTGTTTCACTTCTTCGTCTGACAGCCAGCCTTCCGCATTCGGAAATTCATACAGACCTGCCAGAAGCCCCGTCTTTCCTCTTTTATGGATCAGGATCCGGTCACCGTCACAAAGCAGGAATACCGTCTTTTTCTCTTTCTTCCGCGACTTCTTCGGTGCTTTATACGGTATTTCCTTCAGCCGTTCTTCTTTTCTTGCTACGCATCTGTCCTGCCATGGGCAGCTTTCACATTTCGGCATTCCGTTTGGCAGGCAGACCGTCGCACCAAGCTCCATCATTGCCTGATTCACATCACCCGGTCTGTCCTTTGGCATAATACGCACAAGTGCTTCTTCTGTTTTCTTTTTAAACCGCGGATCCAGAATATCCGAATCATCCCCATACAGTCTGGTAAGAATCCGCAGCACATTCCCATCTACCGCAGGAAGCGGAATCTGAAACGCAATGGAAGCAATCGCTCCCATCGTATAACTGCCGATCCCCGGCAAAGCAAGGATTTCCTTTGCATCAGCCGGCATTTCCCCTCCATATCTCTCTACCAGAATCTGTGCAGCCTTCTGCATATTCCGTACACGGTTATAATATCCGAGTCCTTCCCAGAGCTTCAGAAGATAGGATTCTTCTGCACCTGCAAGATCCCGTACAGTCGGCAGTGCCTGCAGAAACCTGTCATAATATGGTTTTACCGCCTCTACTCTTGTCTGCTGCAGCATGATCTCAGACACCCAGATATTGTAAGGATCTTTTGTCCCACGCCAGGGCAGGATCCGTTTAGCCCCATCATACCACGCAAGAAGCGGTGGAATAATTTCTGTTTCAATCCGGTATTCCTTCATCAGCGCAGCCTTACCCGTTCAAACTTTTCTTTCATTAAAAGACAATTCTTCAGTTCCATGTAGCGCTGCTCCAGATCGCCCGGTTCGATCTCCACATCAATGGCAACTGCCATCGTGTTGATCATATCATCCGTGATACGGTCATGCATAGATGCCAGTATATTCAGCCTGTCTTCATAGGAATGCGACTCCAGAAAAGCCAGCACGGAAGGATCCAGTGCAGCATATGCTTTATTCTCTTCGTCCATTTCCTCCTTTGCGAGCTCCGTCAGGACCTTATCCGAAACAACAGAAGTGCTGGCGCTTTCTTCTGTTTCCGTCACACCTGCATCTTCTTTTTTCTCTACCTTTTCAAAGCGGTATTTCTGCGCTGCATCCGGATATTTGGTATGATCCGTCTCACTCAGGAACATGGCAAGCGGTCTGACATATACTGCATAATCTCCGTACAGTGCCTGATATACTACGACGCGCTCCTTTGTCTCGGAATCGGTTGCCAGCATAAGCACCTGATACTTGTTTCCTTTAAAATGTTTATAAATTTCAAACGGTTTCGGATCTTCTCTCAAATCTGTCACTCCTTATCAGCTTTTTCTGTATCAAGTATAACGCACATCCAACCTTTTGTCATGTATTTTAGATCCTGCCTCCAAACTATTCTGTGGTAATTCCTGTCAGTCTGATCTCAAGCCCGATCTGAGGGTTCTGCGCGCCGAAAAATTCTGTTGTAAGCGCTTCCTTCAACTCATTTCTCTCTTTTGCAGTCATGACTGCAAAATGTGCATTATGTATTTCAAGCTGATAGGTACGTCCGTCTGCTTCCACCACTCTTGTCATTGTAATACCGCTGTCATAGCATCCGTATGCATCCAGGATTTTGCGGCAATCTTTCCGGTATTGCTTTTCCTGTTCCTGATAATAGGCTGTGTTTGTGAAAGCAGCATCTGCTTCCCTGCTCTGCACATGAATGGAAAATAAGAGCGAAAGCACCACCACAAAAAGTACAGCGATCATCATCGTTTCTATTCCGTTTTTCATTTTACTTTCTTTTGTATGTCTCATTTTATAAACCCTCCGTTTGCCTGTGATGGTTCTATTGTACTTATATAAAGTCCCATTTATGTCTCTGTGTCGGCTTTCTGTACAAATCATTTACCATTTTTCTCTTTCCGCTTTGGCTTTTCCTTCCTGTTACGACTGAGCCGGCTCTATCGTTCTTCGCAGTCCGGCTGATTTTGTACTATTTGTACATTTACATTTATAACGGGAAGTGCTATTTTTAATGCGTTTGCTGTATCGCGGCAGACGTATTTTTTGAACTTATGAGGAGAATGAAAATGAATAAGGAAAAACTCAAACCCAAGCTTTTCAGTGTGATGAAAACTTACACGAAAGAACAATTTCTGAAAGACGTTGTGGCAGGTATTATCGTTGCGATCATTGCACTGCCTCTGTCTATCGCGCTTGCCCTTGCTTCCGGTGTCGGTCCGGAGGAAGGTATCTACACAGCCATTATCGCAGGCTTTCTGATCTCGTTTTTAGGCGGAAGCCGTGTCCAGATCGCCGGACCTACCGCAGCCTTTGCAACGATCGTTGCGGGGATCGTCGCCAAAAACGGAATGGATGGTCTTGTTGTCGCTACATTGATCGCAGGCGTTCTGCTGATCCTAATGGGTGTATTCAGACTTGGCAGTCTGATCCGTTTTATCCCATTTACTATTACAACCGGTTTTACGGCAGGTATTGCTGTCACGATCGTGATCGGACAGTTAAAGGACTTTTTCGGGCTGACCTATGAAGCAGGTGTAAAGCCGATCGAGACAGTCGATAAGGTGAAAGCGGTCTGCCGTTATTTCAGCACAATCAATATGCAGGCACTGCTCGTCGGTCTGATCTGCCTTGCGATTCTGATCCTCTGGCCGCTCGTATCCGAAAAGATCCCGGGCTCTCTGATCGCCGTTATCGTCGGTATCGCACTGGTAAAATGTCTGCATATGAAGGTAAATACGATCGGCGATCTGTATACGATCAGCTCAAGTCTTCCACATTTCCGTTTCCCACATTTAAGCCTTGCCATTATCCAAAGTGAAATGTCAGACGGCTTTACGATTGCGATCCTTGCAGCCATTGAATCGCTTTTGTCCTGCGTTGTTGCTGACAGTATGATCAATTCCAAGCACCGCTCCAATATGGAGCTGATCGCACAGGGTGTCGGTAATATCGGCTCTGTTTTATTCGGTGGTATCCCTGCTACAGGTGCCATTGCCAGAACGGCTGCCAACATCAAGAACGGCGGACGTACCCCGATCGCCGGTATGGTACATTCCGTTGTACTTCTGCTCGTACTTGTTGTACTGATGCCTTATGCAGCCCTCATCCCCATGCCTGCCATTGCAGCGATCCTGTTCATGGTTGCTTACAATATGTGCGGCTGGCGTACCTTTGTCCATCTGTGCAAAACAGCACCTAAGAGTGATATTATCGTCCTGACCGCTACTTTTGTACTGACAGTCGTATTTGATCTGGTTGTTGCCATCGAAATCGGTATGATTGCAGCCTGCCTGCTCTTCATCAAGCGTATGAGCGAAGAAGCCGAAGTAAAAGGATGGGTTTACTATGACGAAAAAGAAGAAGATCCGGATTCCATCGATCACAAGACAGTACCGCATCAGGTGCGTGTCTATGAGATCTCCGGTCCGATGTTCTTCGGTGTTGCGGAGCGTATCGCCGAGATCACGTTAAAGGACTTCACCAAATGTCTTGTTATCCGTATGCGCGGCGTTCCGGCACTTGATGCAACTGCAATGCGTTCCCTGGAACAGCTTTACGACCGCTGTCAGAAAAGTGGTGTACAGCTTGTTTTCTCCCATGTCAACGAACAGCCGCTGAGAACAATGGAAAAAGACGGTTTTATCGAAGAAGTCGGAAAAGAAAACTTCTGTGCCCATATCGATGATGCACTCAAAAGAGCTGCACAGATTGCAGCCTCAAACTAACTTTTCCATAAGAATATTTCATTGTATTTTGCATACATTGTGCTAAAATGTCCATATAAACGTCATTTTGTCAAAAAGGAGAATTTCATATGGTAAAAGGCAAGGGGAAACAGATCTGCATGATCCTGGCACTTATCGGACTGCTCACAGGCTGTGGCAGTCAAAGCAAGGTTCCGGATGATTATGCGACCAATGAAGGCTATCAGACCGAAAAGGCAGATGCCAAAGCTGACACGGAAACAAATACGGCAGAAACAACCGCGGCTGCTGCAGGCATTGCAAAAGAAGACATCAAAGTCGGGGTTCTGTACATATCCGATCCCTCCGAAGGAAGCGGCTATTCCTACACGCATGATCTTGGCATTCAGGGAATGCAGGAAAATCTCGGGCTGTCCTCCGATCAGATTGTGCGCAAGATCGTAGACAACAGTGATGCACAGGCAACTGAGGCATCCATCAGGGAATGCATTGATGAGGGCTGCAATGTCATCTTTTCAACAAGCTGGGGATATATGGAAACAACCGCTGCCATGGCAGAGGAATATCCCGATATCTATTTTTCACACGGTACAGGTTACATGTCCAACGGCAAAAACTTCAATAATTATTTCGGCCGTATCTATCAGGCACGTTATTTAAGCGGTATTGTTGCCGGTATGAATACAAAGAGCAACCTGATCGGTTATGTCGCTGCACAGGACTCATCTAATTCAGAGGTAACGGGCGGTATCGATGCATTTGCGATCGGTGTTGCCAGTGTTAATCCTGATGCAAAGATCAATGTCATCATAACAAACAGCTGGTATGACCCGGAAAAAGAAGAAGCTGCTTCCAGACAGCTTCTGGACATGGGCTGCGATGTCATGGCACAGCACTGCGATACAGCTTATCCGCAGACGCTGGCACAGGAACGCGGTGTTTACGGTATCGGCTATAATTCAGATATGAGCAAAGAAACGCCGGATTCCTGCCTGACAAGTGTTATATGGAACTGGAGTGCTTACTATACCTCCGCTGTCAAAAGCATTATTGATGGCAGCTGGGACGGCAGCAACTACTACGGCGGTATGGCAGAAGGGCTTGTCGGTATTACCAATCTGGCTTCCTTTGCCGCAGAGGGAACACAGGAAAAAGTCGATGAAGCAACTGCTGCGATCTTAAGCGGACAGAGCAATGTGTTTGACGGCGTTATGACAACAAATACCGGAGAAACGATCGGTCAGGAAGGTTCCACCTTAGATGATGCTACGATCACCGGCGGAATCAACTGGTACTATCACAATGTCGTGATCGTTGAATAAGGAGGGGAATCCATGAAACTGACAATCCGAAAAAAAATTTTACTTTGTTCCTTACTTCCGCTTCTGCTTCTGGGATTGATCATCATTGCACTGGCTTCTACCATTGTCAAGCAGTCGATCATTGATCAGGTGGAAAACTCCCTGAAAGGAACGGCTATTGCCACACAGGCGGCTTACGACCAGAATGCAGGCTCTTATCTACAAGCTGAAAACGGCGATATCTGGAAGGGCAGCTACAATATTTCCCAGTCCGAGACGCTGGTGGATACGATCAAAAAAGAATCCGGTATGGATGTTACTTTCTTCTACGGAACAGAACGTATCATGACATCCGCTTTGGATAAAAACGGGGATAGGATCTTAGGCAGCCCTGCAGGTGATGTTGTGGCGGAAAAGGTTCTGAAAAAAGGAGAAGGCTATTTCAGCGACAATATTTCCATGGATGGCACGATCTATTACGGCTATTACACACCGGTCTATCAGAAGGATGATACTTCCGCTCCGATCGGTATGGTGTTTGCCGGCATTGAAAAGCAGCCGACTTATCACAGCATCCTCAATATTTTAAATACGATCATTGTCATCGTCATCATTGCCATTGTATTTTGTACGATCATCGTACAGGTGAGTGCCACTTCCATGACAAGGGCGCTCAACCGCAGTATCGCATGCGTAAAAGAGGTATCCGCGGGTAACCTTGCAGTAACTTTCGATCAGAAAACACTCTCCCGCTCCGATGAGATCGGTGATCTGACAAAGGCGGTGCAGATGCTGCAGACAGAGCTTTTAAATATCATTCAGGGTATCAAAGAAACAACTGATACCTTGGTTGCTTCCTCCGATACATTAGAGCAGACCTCTCATCAGACCTATGCATCGATCCATACGGTACAGCAGACCGTTTCCGATATCACAGATGGCGCCAATACACAGGCAGGCGGTGCAAAGAACGCCTCCGCAAGTGCACAGCACATGGGAAATCTCATCATTGAGACCGGAAAAGAAGCCGATGAACTGAATGACAGCGCAGACTCCATGAAGCTGTCCAGTGATAAGGCAGCACAGACGATCGAGGCACTGAAAGAGATCAGTGAGAAGGTAAAAGAAGCGATTTCCGTTATTTCCGAGCAGACAACCCAGACAAATGAATCTGCACAGAATATCCGGAAGGCTTCCCAGTTTATTTCCGAAATCGCATCCGAAACCAATCTGCTCTCCCTAAATGCGAGCATTGAGGCGGCAAGAGCCGGAGAAGCAGGCAAAGGCTTTGCGGTTGTTGCGTCCCAGATCCAGAATCTGGCAGAGCAGTCCAATACAGCAAGCGGCAACATTGAAAAGATTGTCAGCACTCTGATCGACAATTCCGAGAAGGTAGTCGACACCATGACGCAGACACAGGATATCATCAGCCGGCAGAATGAACATATCGACAGCACGGAACATACGGTAAACGGTGTCATCAATGAACTGGAGACATCTATCACAAAGATCCGCAGCATCGAGCAGAAAGCCAAGGAACTGGAGCAGGCAAGAGGTGAGATCATCGAAGCTATCGATTCCCTCTCTGTGATCGCCCAGCAGAATGTCGATGGGACAGCCAAGACCAGCGCTGCGATCACCGAAATGGCTGACAGCTTCCAGGTTATCGAAGATTCTACGGAAAATCTGCGAAGTACAGCAGATATGCTGGCACAGAACATCAGTAATTTTGTTCTGCCGGATACAGAAAACTAAAAACAACGCCCACTGTAAATACAGGGGGCGTGTTTTATTATGGCTGAATCAGCCTCTCATTTGCTATTATAAAGTGCACTCATTATCTCAGCTTCTGTTCGATCTCATTTTCGATCTTCTCTACGAACTCATCAACAGGCATTGTTGTTGTTTCAGCCTGTCCGTGCAGTCTGTAAGAAACAGTCTGATTTTCCATTTCATTAAAACCGAGCACCAAAAGGTACGGAACCTTTTCAATCTGTCCTTCACGCATACGATAGCCAAGCTTTTCGGATCTGTCATCCAGCTCTACTCTCACATACTTGTCATCCAGTTTTTCCTGAACGGATTTTGCATAAGCCATCAGCTCTTCATTGTCTGTCTTAACAGGCATGATCCTTACCTGTACAGGTGCCAGCCATGTCGGCAGGTTACCCTTTGTTTCCTCTAAGATATATGCCATGAATCTGTCAAGAGATCCGAGGATCGCTCTGTGCAGTACAACCGGTGTCTTCTTCTCTCCATCCTTGTCAATATAAGACAGATTAAACTTAGCCGGCAGACAGAAGTCAAGCTGACAGGTAGAAAGCGTATATTCATTACCGACAGCAGGCTTTACGTTAACATCCAGCTTCGGGCCGTAGAAAGCAGCTTCACCGATCTCCTCTGTATATTCGATACCGATGCTCTTCATAACATCACGCAGGGCATTCTCTGCTGTATTCCACATTTCATCATCATCATGATATTTCTCTTTGTTCTCCGGATCACGCAGGGACAGTACACAACGGTAATCTGTAATACCGAAATCCTTGTATGTGCTGAAGATCAGGTCTACTACTCTTGTAAACTCTTCCTTGATCTGTTCCGGTGTTACAAACAGATGGGCATCATTCTGGCAGAAATGTCTGCCTCTTTCAATACCCTTTAATGTACCGCTTGCTTCAAAACGGAAGTCATGTGCGATCTCACCGATACGGATCGGCAGATCTTTATAGGAATGCATTCTGTTTGCATAGATCATCATATGATGCGGGCAGTTCATCGGACGGAGCACAAAGGATTCTCCTTCCACTTCCATAGCCGGGAACATATTCTCCTTGTAGTGATCCCAGTGACCGGATGTCTTATACAGATTGACTGTTCCGACACATGGCGTCATAACATGCAGATAACCAAGTTTTCTTTCTTTTTCTTTGATATAATTTTCAAGCTCCTGCCAGATCGTGTAGCCCTTTGGTAAGAACATCGGTAAGCCACGGCCAACCAGATCGTCTACCATGAACAGGTTCATGTCTTTACCGATCTTTCTGTGGTCTCTTTCTTTGGCTTCCTCTAACAGTCTTAAATGATCTTCCAGTTCTTCCGGTGTCGGGAAACATACACCGTAAATTCTCTGCAGCACTTTGTTCTTGCTGTCGCCCTTCCAGTAAGCACCGGAATGTCTGATCAGCTTAAAGTTACGGCAAAGTTTTACATTTTCTACGTGCGGTCCACGGCAGAGATCCGTGAAATCGCCCTGCTCATAGCATGTGATATTGCCATCTTCCAGACCGTCGATCAGATCCAGCTTATACTCATCATCCTTGAACATTTCCTTTGCTTCTTCCTTGGAAATTTCCTTGCGGACGATTCGCTTACCGGATTTGCAGACCTTTTTCATTTCCTTTTCGATCTTCTCGATATCTTCATCACGAATGACATCATCTCCAAGATCCACATCATAGTAAAAGCCTTCTGCAACAACAGGCCCTACCCAGAATTTTGCCTGTGGATACAAATGCTTGATTGCCTGTGCCATCACGTGTGCACAGGAATGGTTAAGTGTCTTCAGCTCTTCGTTTTCTTTAAAGTTTACCATTTTCGTTTCCTTTCCTGATCTTGAACCGTATGCTTTGCTGTCGCTTGGTTTCTTTCCTCTTTCAGACTCGAAAATCCTGCCAGCTTTGCTGTCAGCCGTGCTTCGCACTTATGATTTTCTCGTTGTACGCTCGGCGAAACCAAATGCCAGCTTCGCTGTCGCTTGGTTTCTTTCCTCGCTACAAATAAACACCCTTTGATACGCATACACGCATCTAAGGGTGCTCTCACACGGTTCCACCTTATTTTTTACTCTTTGCTTATAACGCAGCTACACGGTGACGCTTCGACAACTGTCTTCTGCGCACAGCTCGGGAGTGGTCTTCATACAGGCTCTGCATAAGCAGCTTCCAGCATCTGCTGCTCTCTCTGAATACGTCCTCTGCACTACTCTCTCCGTCATTGCTTTTCTATTTCAAATGCATTTTACCACGCAAAATATGATTTCACAATAGGAATTTTTATCTTTTTTCAAGTTCTTTTTCAAATGAATACTGTTTCCAGATCAGATGCGATTACTATTTTATGCTGCATTTTCCAGACAATGTCCTGGAACATCCTTGGAGAAGTTACCTTAAACTACGGCAAATTCCTGACTGCGATCATCAACTTCCTGATCATGGCATTTGTTGTATTTGTGATCGTTAAAACGATCAACACCGCTTCCGCCAGACTTGCCGCTTTAGAAAAGAAGCCGGAAGAAGCCAAGACAACAAAATTGTGTCCGATGTGCAGAGCCGAATTTTCCATTGAAGCCTGTCGTTGTCCGCAGTGTACTTCTGTTTTAGATGAAGCTGAAATGCAGAAACGCAGCGTTCTATAATTCCCTTCATAAATATAGAAAGTCTCAGTTCTGTTTATCTGTACTGAGGCCTTTTATTTACAAAATCTATACAATCATGCTTCCCAGATCCTTTGAACCGGGATTCTAATCTCTGTGACAAATTTTTCAGGATCATCCGTCAGGCTATTATCGATCAGCGTGATCTCCCGGAAAAACGCTACCTGCCACCTATATGTCGGTATATTGTACATCTGATGTAGATTGCCTGACATGGGTGGCAGGAGAAATTTTATGATTTTTGTTGTATTTGATCCCTCTGTCAGATGCATACTCCTATATCCTCATAAATCATAGCCGTGCCTATGACATGAATCGTCCTAAACACGGCTATCCTGTTCTTTTCTCTTTATACCGTTACATGGCATGATATGCCGGTTCTTACTTACTTTATCAGCTCTGTGATCACTTCATTGATGACCTTGCCATCAGCTTTGCCTTTGAGGTGTGGCATAACCGTCTTCATGATCTGGCCTTTATTTTTTGTTGCAAGCACTTCTGCAAACTGCTCTGTCACGATCTTCTGTACTTCTTCTTTGGAAAGAAGCTTCGGTGCATACTCCTGCATGATATCATGACGCTTCTGGTACTCTGCGATCAGCTCTGTTCTGTCCTTCGGGCAGGTATCGATCTGCTCCTGTACAGTCTTCAGTTCTTTTAAGATCGTGCTGTTTACCATATCTTCCGGGATCGCGTCTCTGCAGCCTGCATCGATCGCATTTTTCTTCACTGCGGAAACCAGAGAAGAGATTGCGTCCTTTCTTTCCTTGTCATGTGCCTTCATGGCAGCCATCATATCTTTTTGTAACTGTTCGATCGTCATTTTGTTTTACCTCCTGTTTTCAGCCATCTGTATATGGCATATTCTTATTTTACTTGTGAAACAGCTTCACAATCTGAATCCATATCAAGTATACGCCTGATCGGCCGCATTGAACAGAGGCTTTTACTTCCGGGACATTAAAATATTTTCTTTTCCATGACCTTTACACTACAGCCATAAGAAACAGCCAGTCCCAGCAGCGACAACACGATGATGCAGACCGTCAGCAGGATGCCATGCTGTGCCAGATTGCCAAGCAGCTGCTTAATATTTTCCAATTTGCCAGCCTCTGACACGGCGTTCATGACTGCACTCACTACAAAGATCAGCCCGCCAATTGCTGCCCATGCCAGTTTGCCCTTTTCCTGTCCGAAGCGAAGAATGAGTGGTATCATGATATCCACAAAGAGAAGTGCAACAGGCAGGATCGCAAAAGCACCGATCCATATTTCCTTCACAAAAAATGACTTTCCCTGCACGGTATATATAACTGCTTCCAGCACAACACTTGTCAGCCAGAAAGCCAGAAGCAGCAACAGATTTCCCACATATTTGCTTCTGACATAGACTTTCCTTGTGACAGGCAGTGTCAGCAAAAATGCCACGCCATTTCCCTGCTCATCATAGGACAGCGTTGTATTTGCGACAAGCGCCGCAAAAAAAGTAAGATAGCCAATAATAAATCCTGCATTCTCCCGCATGGCAAGATTCATACAGATTGCAACAAGTATCATCAACAAAAATACCCTTTTCTGCAGCATTAACAATTTATAGTCTTTTATCAATAATCCTTTCATTCTCGGCCTCCGTTCATCATCAGGATCAGTTCATCAATGCTTCCGTTTTCCATGACTAGATCCGGTTCATTTTCACGGTAATACTGCTTTTTATCCGTCAGACACGCATAACCGTAGCTTTCCCTTTTGCTGCGCAGAATGTACTGCTTATCCAGAAGCTCATACTTTTCTGCCGGTACCTTCAAAAGGGCATATTCGGAGAGAAGCACATCCGTATCTTCGTGCAGGATGATCTTTCCGTCCCGGATCAGATACAGATCATCACAGAGGCTTTCCAGATCCGTGGCAATATGCGAGCTGATCAGAACCCCTGCCTGCTCATGTGCCGTCATATACTCCCGGATCATGGCGAGCACTTCTTCTCTGGCTACCACATCCAGCCCGACTGTCGGCTCATCTAAGATCAGAAGCTCCGCCTCATGGTCAAGCGCGATCAATACTTTTAATTTGGCACGCATACCTGTCGAAAATTCCTTGATCTTTTTTGACAGCGGCAGTTCCATCCGGCTGCACTGTTCTAAAAATTCTTTCTCCGTCACTGACGGATACATCGCCGCAAGTACAGGGGCAATATCTGTAATCGTTAAATATTCGCTGAAGCCTGCGTCTGCAAATGCGACGCCGATCCGCTGCCTGTCCTGCGTTGTCAGCATTTCCACAGGCTTTCCGAATACCGTTACCTCTCCGCCATCCATTCTGACCAGCCCCAGTGCCACCTTAAAAACTGTCGATTTACCTGCTCCGTTTCTGCCGATCAGTCCGGTAATCCTGCCCGGCATCAGCTCTATACTGCAGTCCAGGGTAAAATCCTCATACTTTTTATGTACGTTTGTAAGTTTTAGCATATTACTCCTCCATTATCATTTCAAACAGATCTCTAAGCTCCTGCTTTGTCAGTCCGCAGCGCAGCGCCTTTTCCACTACCTTCTGCAGTTCCTGCTCCGCCATCATACGCTGCTGTTCCTTCACAAGCTCCCGGTTTGTTTCTGACACAAAGGTGCCCTTGCCATGCACAGTGACGGTAAGCCCTTCTTCTTCCAGCCTGTCATAAGCCTTTTTGACGGTCAGCGCGCTGATCCTCAGCTCTGCAGCCAGCCCTCTGACGGAAGGCAGCATGCTTCCTTCCGAAAGTTCACCCGAAGCAATCGCTTTCTTGATCTGCTCCATGATCTGTTCATAAATTGGTACCATTGACTGGTTATTGATAATCATATGCATATAATACTTCCTCCGGTACAAACAGTATATAACAGTATATAACTGTTGTCAACTGTTATATGCTGTTTATTTCATGTTTTCCTCGTCGCCTTGACAAAAAAGCCACCTGCAGTTTTTCAACATACAGGTGGGTCTGACCGGTAATACATATGCTGCCGGCAATATCTATTTTTACTTTTACACTACTACTTCCGCATAAATGCCATCACAAGGGCATCCGGTCCGATGTGTGTTCCAATCGCCATGCCAATTTCATGCAAGCTGCAGCCTGTCAGTCCAAACTGCTGCACAGTTTCTTCCATAAACTGCTGTCCCATTTCAGCATTGTCACTGTGTGCAAACATGACAGGCATTGCAGGATCTGCCTCATAGTCCTTTAAGAAGCTCTGCATGCCTGACTTCGCCATACGCATACCCCTTGCCTTGCTGCGGCTTTCGATCACACCGTCCTTCAGCCAGAGCACCGGTTTGATCCCGATCACGCCACCGACTGCCGCCACAACCGGAGAAATACGGCCTCCCATTTTAAGGTACAAAAGCGTGGAAGGAACACCGGTCAGTATCACGCGTTCCCTGTCCTGTTCCAGTTTCCGGGCAAGCTCCTTTGCTCCCATCCCCGCATCGCGGAGCTTTACCGCATATTCCACAAGCAGTCTTTCTGACAAAGATGCCTGCAGACTGTCTACCACATAGATATTGTCATATTCTGCCATATCCTTCGCAAGCATTGCACCATTATAAGTGCCGGATAATTTTGAGGAGATTGTGATCACCACGACCTCTTCCTGTTTTCCTTTCGCATCCTCAAAAAGCTCTAAAAACTCGGCCGGAGACGGCTGGCTGGAAACAGGAAGTGTATCCGTCTGCCGCAGTTTATCATAAAACCGTGTAAATTCAGCTTCTGTATTCTCGCTGAAAACTGTATCTGTAAAATTGGAACAGATTGCCACAAGTTCAATCCCCAGCTTTTTGGCTTCTTTGTCCAGTATATCTGTTCCCGTATCTGTTATAATTCTCATTCTACTCCATTTCCTGCCACATCCCTGATTTCCTGCATTCATGCAGCACATGACATCACTTTTCTTGACTTCATTCTCATATTGTGTCATAGTATAGGCAGACAAATATGAGCTATTTTGTATCACATTGAATACATAAATATGATTTTAGCAGGGATCCTGTGGAATACAAGGCGTTGATGTGAGACATTTTATCTCATTTTATATCATGATTTGGATTCAAAAGTCCCCGACTTTGATGCCTGCGGATTGTTCCGTGATATGAACAAAAGCAACGCTTTTCAGCGGCAGAATGGAGTTTACGATGAAAGAAACTGATAAACGACTGGAAGCAAACCGTCTTGTGAAGCTGCGGATCGCAAGAGCTTTGACAAAGCTTATGGAAAAGAAAAATTTTTCGGATATTACGGTCACAGAGATCGTGCAGACCGCAGGTGTAGCAAGAGCCTCCTACTATCGGAATTTTACTTCCAAGGAAGAAGTACTGATCAAGGTAACAGATGAGATCTGGCAGAATTACAGAGAAAAAGCCGCCAAACTATCTGACGACTTTTTCGGGTATGATTCCATCTTATTAATCTTCCGCTACTTCAAAACATACAAGCATTTTATCTTATGCGTATATAAAGCAGGTCTTGCCTATATTTACCTGGATATTTTCGACAGACAGTTAGAAGAACAGATCGGTGATATGCCATATAATGATGTGGGACGCTATAAAATTTATTTTTATTCCGGTGCCCTTTACAATGTGTTTTTAAAATGGCTCGAAGGCGGTATGCAGGAAACACCTGCCGCCATGGCACAGATGGTCAGAAGCCTGATCTTATAAATTCAGCATTTTACATGCCTCAGCCTCCGTGATCTCCTGCGTCTCCACCTCATTTCTGTTTTCCATGTCGCCATCACTGCAAAGCATTGACAATTCTTATATTCCAGATTCACATATTTTCTTACAAGTGCATTTAGTCTTTCTTGCCATACACCATACGCCATAAAAAAGCGGCGTTCCTAACTCCCTGCCTGGGAAATCAGAAACGCCGCCTGTTTAGCCTAAATTAAAACTTTTATTTCGTAACCTTCATTGTGTAAGTACACTTTCCACCTTTACCGGTATAGGAATAATCCATATAAATTGTTTCGCCTTTTTTCAGCTTGATCTTACCATATCTACTTGCCAGATACGTATCTGTTGTTACCTTCCGACCTTTGTAAAAATCATTGTAGCTGTCTTTTGTTGCTGTAGATAAATAGGAGCATCTGCCACCCTGTGTTTTTACAGTCTGAGACATAGGGTATTTACCATTATAATATAGTTTACGGATATACAGACTACCCAGATTATGATCTGTTCTGCCTTTTACCTTTGGAAAAGTTGCAATATTGCTGATCGTAACCTTATAAGTACCATTCTTCGGAGCTGTAAATTTTACCATAGAATGGTTTACCTTTTCTTTCACCTTATAGGTTATTCCAAGCTTCAGCGCCGGTGCTTTTTTGTAGTTTTTGTTTGCTGTAACTTTTTTTGTTTTTGCCTCTGCCTGTACGCTTGCAGTTGCCGGAACAAATGCCGCAACACATAATACAAGTGCAAGAGCCATTAAAAGTTTCTTGATTCCTTTTTTACTTTTCATAAGTCCCTCCATATCAAATGATTATTGTGATATATACAATTTTAGTATACGATTCCCCTTATAAAAACGCAATCCCCTACCTTCTTTTGGGATCATTTTTTCAATTCTGTTACAAATCCTCAATAACAGAAGTCCGACAATCTCCCAAATAATATGATACTCTATCCTATGACTTGATGCTTTCTTACTACATTCTTTATCATGAAAAGAAACAGAACTACAATAATCAAATTAAAAATTAAGATGATCGTACATTGCAGCATTTCCCAGACAAGTTTCGTTCTTTAGTAAAATTCTCATTTACCATATCTTTCACACATGCAACCTGCTGTTGCCATACCCCCATAAAAAGCGGCGTTCCTAACTCCCTGCCTGGGAAATCAGAAACGCCGCCTGTTTAGCCTAAATTAAAACTTTTATTTTGTAACCTTCATTGTGTAAGTACACTTTCCACCTTTACCGGTATAGAAATAATCCATATAAATTGTTTCGCCTTTTTTCAGCTTGATCTTACCATATCTGCTTGCCAGATAAGTACCTGTTTTTACCTTCCGACCTTTGTAAAAATCATTGTAGCTGTCTTTTGTTGCTGTAAATAAACAACGGTATTTACCACCCTGTGTTTTTACGGTCTGAGACATAAGGTAAGAGCCATAAGATGATGGTTTACGGATATACAGATTACCCAGATTATGATCTGCTCTGCCTTTTACCTTTGGAGAAGTTGCAATATTACTGATCGTTACCTTATAAGTACCTGTCTTTGGTGCTGTAAATTTTACAAGCATGTTATTTCTGGAATTTACCTTGTAGGTTATTCCAAGCTTCAGCGCCGGTGCTTTTTTGTAGTTTTTGTTTGCTGTAACTTTTTTTGTTTTTGCCTCTGCCTGTACGCTTGCAGTTGCCGGAACAAATGCCGCAACACATAATACAAGTGCAAGAGCCATTAAAAGTTTCTTGATTCCTTTTTTACTTTTCATAAGTCCCTCCATATAAAGATAGTTTTGTGATATACACAATTTCAGTATACGGGGTAGATCATGAAATCGCAATGCTTTTATTGCATTTTATGCAATTTTAGTAAAACATTTTGGCATTTTTAGTTATTCTATCTAAAACAAAAACATCATATAGCCGCAATCACGCTTGGCTACCTTGCGAAATATAATGAATTTGTACAACAAATTCATTATGCAGCCACCACACATCGGTAAAGCCGATTTTACATATGTGGTGGTTCACGTTTATCTTGCTCGTATTTTACCCGGCTCTGGTCGAAAAAGAGCGTTTCGATCTCGCCGCCGGGTAAACGAGCGATAAATCTCAGTCGCCTACGCTATCGATTGCTTGCTATATGATGTTTCTGTTTTTATATATTTCTATCTTATAACTGAACCTCAACAAAGATATTGTAGATCGCACGGATCGCTGCATCAAAATCTTCATTTTTCACACCGATAATGATATTCAGCTCGGAAGATCCCTGATCGATCATCTTGACATTGACATTGGCATGTGCCAGTGCGGAGAAAATTCGTCCGGCTGTACCACGCGTCTGTCTCATACCGCGTCCTACGACCGCGATCAGTGCCAGATCAGACTCCAGATCAATGGAATCCGGATGTGCCATCTTATGGATCGCTGCCAGTACACGCTGCTCTTTTTCCATGAATTCTGACTGGTGTACAAATACAGTCATTGTATCGATACCGGATGGTACGTGTTCAAAAGAAATCTCATTTTCTTCAAATGCCTGCAGCACCTTTCTGCCGAAACCGATCTCGGAGTTCATGAGATCCTTTTCAATATTGATGGAACAGAAGCCCTTCTTACCTGCAATACCTGTGATCACGTACTTTGGCTTCTGGCAGGTGCTTTCTACGATCCATGTACCATTGTCCTTCGGCGCATTTGTATTACGGATGTTGATCGGAATGCCTTCCTTACGAACCGGGAAGATCGCATCTTCATGCAGCACGGTAGCACCCATGTAAGAAAGCTCTCGCAGTTCGCGATAGGTAATTGTTTCAATGCCCTTCGGATTATCGATGATACGCGGATCAGCGATCAAAAAGCCTGATACATCTGTCCAGTTTTCATATACATCCACATGTGCAGCCTTTGCCACGATAGAACCTGTAATATCGGAACCACCTCTGGAGAAGGTCTTCACACTGCCATCTAGTTTCGCACCGTAGAAGCCCGGAACAACTGCCTTTGGTGTTTCTGACAAACGCGCGGAAAGTACTTCATTTGTGTGATCAGGCATAAAATTGCCTTCTTCATCAAAGAAGATCACTTCTGCTGCATCGATGAATTCATAGCCCAGATAATTTGCCATAATGATACCGTTTAAGAACTCCCCACGGCTTGCTGCATAATCACTGCCCGCTTTCTTTTTAAAGTTCTCACGGATCACTTCAAATTCCTTATCCAAAGAAAGCTTTAATTTCAGTCCGTCGATGATCTCCTGATATCTTGCTTTGATCGCATCCAGTTCTTTATCAAACGCATCATCACTTTCTGCCAGTGCATAGGTATTGTACAGCATATCCGTTACTTTTGTATCTTTGCTGTTTCTCTTACCCGGTGCAGACGGAACCACATAACATCTTGACTTGTCTGCGCGGATGATCTTTCCGACCTTCTCAAACTGCTCTGCACTTGCTAATGAACTACCACCAAATTTTACTACTTTTTTCATTTTCCTACTCCTCGGTATTTATTTTCACTTAGGATCACACGAGCTGTCATGTGTGATTCCATATGTAATCCTGCTTACTCCTCAACACGGATCCGGCTGATGATCTCACCGACCTGTGCACTCTTTTCTTTAAATGCTTTCTCGCTCATAGCCTGTGTAAAGAAGCCCTTTTCTCCTGCGATCTGTGCATCGATCTCTTCCACATCACCAAATACTTCCTTTGCCTTTGCAAAATCAGCATCCTTCACACGGACGAAGAAACGCTTTACGGAATCATCCATGCTGGACAATGTCAGTTCTTCTTTATCCCAGAAACAGAATACTGTCTTGCCAAGATGCTTCACACAGTCAATGATATCGGATACAACCGCGCTTGCTGTCGGCAGCTTACCTGCTCCTGCTCCATAATACATTGTATTCCCCAGTGTATTGCCATGTACCAAAATACCGTTAAATACATCATTTACAAAATAAAGCGGGTTCTGGTCATTGATCATGCAAGGTGTTACCATGGCAAAATATTTACCGTCCACTTCCTTGCTCATGGCAAGCAGCTTGATCGTATAGCCTGCCTTTTTTGCATATGCAAAATCATTTGTCGTGATCTTTGTAATACCCTCTGTATAAATATGCTCAAAATTTACGTTTTTACCATAGATCAGTGAAGAAAGAATGGCGATCTTACGACATGCATCATAACCTTCCACATCTGCTTCCGGATTGCGCTCCGCATAGCCTTTGTCCTGTGCTTCCTTCAATACTGTATCAAAATCTGATCCTTCCTTTTCCATCTTTGTCAGGATATAGTTTGTTGTACCATTTAAAATACCGGTGATACCGTCTACACGTTCCGGTGTCAGAGAAGCATTTAACGGACGAATGATCGGAATACCACCGCCGACACTTGCTTCAAACATATAGTTGCATTTGTTAGCGCGCGCTAACTCAATTAGTTCTGCACCATGCTTTGCAACAAGCTCTTTATTAGAAGTACATACGCTCTTACCTGCACTGAGTGCTCTCTTTGTAAAGGTATAGGCCGGTTCCACTCCGCCCATTGCTTCTGCGATCACAAGCACCTCAGGATCGTTTAAAATAATCTCAACATCATGTACAACAAGATTCTCATAAGGATCTCCCGGGAAATCACGCAGATCCAAGATATATTTGACATCAATCTCATCTCCGGCTTTCTTATTTACCATATCCTGATTTGTTTTGATCACCTCAACGATACCGCTTCCTACTGTACCATATCCTAATACTGCTACTTTTACCATTTTCTTTACTCCTTAGCTATGATTTTCACGTAATGTACGCCTTTTTGTTTTTCCATCTCATCGACCATCAGGGATACATCCGCCGTTGTCGGCAATATCTGTACACTGATCGTCAGAGAGGCAACTCCGTTGATCGGAATACTCTGATGGATGGTTAATATATTTGCTCCGAATGTAGCTATGATCTTGAGCACATCCGATAACAATCCCGGTTCATCATCCATTTGGAAGGTCAGCGTGATCGTTCTGCCCGCCGCCGTATCGTGGAATGGAAAAATATCGTCCTTATACTTATAAAAAGAACTGCGGCTGATCCCCACCCGTTCTGTTGCTTCCTGCACGGAAACAGCACGTTCGGACTCTATCAGCCTCTTAGCTTCCACGACCTTTAACAATACTTCCGGTAATGCTTTCTGCTTTACCACAAAATAGCCGGTAGACTGCTCCATTTCTTTCACACTCCATTCTCCCGAATGTTTTTGTACGGCGTACAACTGTATGCCGCCGAGAGATATCATAGCATATCCCCCAGTTGTACGCAAGTCCCTATTTTTTGAAAGTCTTTTTTCTCCCAATAAAGAAGGGGTTCTATCTTTTCATTCGAAAATCCTTCTGCCCGCAACAGAGACGAGATACGCTTCGCGAATCTCGCTCTGATCAGCGGTCGTCGAATGTCTGCCCATGCAAGCATGGCATTCATTCTCCTCGTCGCCATGACACAAAACGGGCAATGTATATGATACACTGCCCGTTCTAAGTCTCTGTCTGATTTTCACTCTGATTCATTTTACGCCTCTTTGATCAGATTCTTTCACCAAAACTCTTATAATATTCACCAAAGAACTCATTGATCTTGTCCATAATTTTTTTCATAACACTCACCATAACCTTTCTACATTTTGAAATTGATCAGTTACTTTAGAGGTCCGGCCTGACTTCCTTTTGATGATTATAATGTATCATACAGGCTCTATAATGTGAAATACATATTATAAATATATTGTGATACTTTTTAAGTATAGTAAATACAAATCATGTTTCATCTGTATTTTCACTGCCTTCCCGAATAAAAGAAAGAAATTCCTGCGCCACATGGGAAAGCATGTGATCCTTTTTCCAAATGAGAGCATAGGATGCATACGCATCCGGATGCTCTATTTTACGGATGCAGACTTCCTTGTTCTTTGCCATTGCGGAAATAGAAGCCGGATAAATGGAAATCCCGACACCGTGCAGGCTCAGCTCATATGCATTCATCATATGTGCGATCCTGCCGCGGATCGCAGGTGTCTGACCGGTATTGGAAAACCATTTGTCAATCTCACTTTTTCTGGATTCCCTGGAAGGGATCAACAGCGGATACGGCAGAAGATCATCCGGCTTTACCGGATCATTTTCCGGCGTATATAATGGATGTCCCTTGGGGATCATTGCCACCCATGGCTCCCGGTAAACCGGAAGTACCTGAAATTCTTCTGTATTATAGGGTGCTGTGATCATCGCGATCTCACACAGACCTTTCATGACACGGTTATTCACATCATCCGTATTGCCATTCCAAAGATTGTACTGCACGTGCGGATGCTGCTGCCCGAATGCAGAGATCCACTCGGCAAACAGCCGTGGACCACAGCCTTCTACAGAAGCAATGTATAAAGTGCCCTGCAGTCCTTCCTTTCTTTCCCTAACCTCTTCCTCTGACCGGGTAACAAGATCCAGGATCTGGGAAGCATACTGCAAAAAAAGCTCTCCTTCTTCTGTCAGCGTTACCTTATGCGGGGAACGGATAAAAAGCTGTGTCCCAAGCTCTGCCTCCAGATCCTGTATCTGTCTTGAAAGCGGTGGCTGTGCGATCGCCAGCTTTTCCGCTGCACGGGTAAAATTCTTTTCCTCTGCCACTGCCTTAAAATACCTGATATGTCTCAATTCCATGATGTATCCCCCTTTTCCGGAATCATGTTTTTTACTCCGCCGGATCGCTTGCCTGTTTCTCCGCCAACATACGGCAATCGGTTTTCTCATCCCGGCGCATATTTCATCACGGATTGCACCGCTTACACGGATCGTCATAGCCTGCTGCCACAGCTTCCTCCCTTGTTGCAAAAGGTACCTGATTCTGTGGCTTTGGCAGATAGCTGCAGGAGGATTTATGCAGCTTTCCGTTATTGCGGTTTCCGATATAATTGCCAGCCGGTGTCTCATCTACCACAACCGGTCTCTGCTCCTGCACCGGAAGTGTCACCGCATCTGACTGCTGCGTTGCCGCGCCGTTTTCATCTGCGGGCTGCTGCATTTCCGGCTCCTGTGCATAAGCCTGATCTGTAACAGCATTTTGTGCATTTTTAGTCCGCTCTCCTGTCTGCCAGCTCTCGGACGGTGCACAGTTCCATATAATCTGTGTGCCGTCACTTTCTGCCACAATGGAGCCCTGCTCATCCGTACGGAATACCTGAATACCCATGCTGCGGAACCGGTTCAGCACTTCTGCGTGAGGATGCCCATAGCTGTTTCCTTCGCCGCAGCTGATCACAGCATACGTGGGGCTTACTGCATCCATAAACGCCTGTGAGGATGCGGTATCACTTCCGTGGTGTCCTGCCAGATATACATCTGCACTAAGATCCGCACCGGATGCGATCAGATCCGCCTCGGCTTCTGCTTCGCAGTCTCCGGTAAATAAAAATCTGTTATTTCCGTTTTGTACCATAAGAGCAATAGATGCATTGTTGGAATCCGCATATTCTTTTACGGGAGCAAGAATCGCAAAAGATGCATTTCCAAGTGTATATGTATCTCCAACCTGACAGTCCGATGCGGTCAGACCTTTATACTGCATCGCGTCCCTGACTTTTTGTGTTGTTTTATTATCCTTCTCATAATTAGAAAGAAAAAGCTGTCCGATCCCAAATTTCGTAATAATGACCGGAGCACCGCCGATATGATCCGCATCCGGATGCGTCAGTACAAGGTAATCGAGATTTTCCACGCCCTGTTTTGTCAGATAGAGCTGTATCTTTGTACCCTGATCGCTGTCACCGGTATCAATCAGCATGGCATGCCTGCCACTCTTTAAAAGTGTCGCGCTGCCCTGTCCGACATCTATGTAATGTACTTCAAGTGGTTCCTGACTATATCCGTCCGGATCCGCTGCTTCTCCCTCTGTATCCCCGGATGGCTGCATGAGCATATCACCTGTGAGCTGTCCATCCATCCTGATTTCATCCGTTGCTGCTGTCTCAGCCGATGTCTCTTCCGTCTGCACAGCTTCCTTCTGCCTGCTATCCGGTGCATTACCGCCGCCCTGCGAGCTGCATGCTGCCAGGAGCACGATAAGTGCCAGAAGCGGTGCCAGAAGCTTATTGTGTCGTTTCCCTGATTTTCCTGTTTTTTTCATAGCCGCTCCTTTATCGCAGTAATGAAAACCTGTTTTCCATCAATGTCGTGTGTAATAATGCTATCTGTTCATCGCATTTTCGTAAATATATTATAAAAATTATAACATCATAATTGAAAAAAGCACGAAAATCTTTTTGCAGACAGAAAAACAGCAGAAATATAAATACTTCCTTACTCCGATAACCGGAGGCTAAGATGTTCTAAAGCCTCCAGTTCATTCGCAAGTCTGTATTTATATTTCTGCTGCCTAAGCAGTTTTTCATATTGAAATTACTGTATTTTCAGCATCTTCTTTGCATCCTCTTCTGAGATATGCTGGGTTTCCATCAGATTTTTGATAAGCTCCGTTAAGGCTTCCGCTTTACCAGCGATTCTGCCACGCTGCTCACCAATCTCTTCGCCCTCACGTTTCCCGGCATTGAATTCGGATAGCAGACACCTTTCATAATCCTCTCTTGCTTCACACTGCATACGGATCTTTTCATCTTCACTCAGTTTCTTCATCGTTACTACCATCTTTTCAAATACCTCCTCTCCGTTTGCAAGCTGTTCCAGTTCTTCCAGCGTCTCTGCCTTAAATATGCTTGCCCATTTCAAAAGCTTTTTATTTACATTTGACTGTTTTCTGGCTGCATCTAGCTGTGTCAGATCAAGCACCTTAATACATAGCTTGTCTGAATATAGGAACTGATCTTCCACATCCATGAGTTGATATTTCCCCATGAATTTCGGATGCTCTTCAAATAAAGTAAAATCCAAAATACCAATATGATACGTCGGAAGCAGCTTACTATAATCTTCTCCACTCTTTAAACTATCAAATGCTCTTGCCCAATACAAAAGGGAGCGTTCCACCCAATATGTCTGCTTATACACCTGCAGTTCAATATTGATGATCTTTGCATTGTTCAATGTGAGCTTAACATCCAGAATGCACTCTTTGCCCTCTATTTCCTTGCCAAGCTCTATCGGATTCTCAATATCGCAGCTTACAATATCCGCCTCATCCATCTCCAAGAGTGTTGCCAGAAGATTTCTTAATACTTCCTCGTTCTTCTGCAAAACCGCATGAAACATGTAATCGTTTCGCATTCCATAAAATTTTCTCTTTTCTGCCATTTGTATGACCCTCCTTTGTTTTTTGCAGGAGTGATCTATACAGCTATCCTATCTTCCGAAACCCCTGCTTTATAAATGATTTGTGTGAAATAAAGCATGAATTTCCTGAATTAAGATATGTTCCAGATATAGTACGTTTTCCGCACCATAGACATGATAAAAGAAAATATGCTTTGAAGCTACTATAACATGAATGCATTGTATTTGCAATTTCTAAAAATACCAGACGACAGGTCAAGATAAATGAAATAGAGAAAGGCAGCAGAAACTATATTTATATTTCTGCTGCCTGAGTAGTTTTTCATATTGAAATTACTGCATTTTCAGTGTCCTGTTTATTTTCTGATCTTTGCCGCTTTTTTCAGTCCTTTTGCCGGGAGCAGCTTTTTGTAGGTCTTATATTTACTCTTTGGCACCTTTACCACAACCTTTTTGCTGATGCCGTTAAACGCTCCCTTTTTAACGGTTTTTGTTGTCAGCTTCTTTGTTTTGATTATGATCGACTTTAGCTTTTTACAGCCGGTAAAGGCATTCTTCCCGATCTTCTTCACATTCTTTCCGATCGTGATACTTGTCAGACTTGTGCAGCCTGCAAAAGCATTTTTTCCGATAGAAGTAATGTTACTTCCGATCACTATCTTCTTAATCTTTTTAGTGCCCTTAAAAGCATTGCCTGCGATAGAGGTTACTTTGTAGGTTACGCCATCGATCGTGACCTCCAAAGGAACTGTCACCGTTCCTTTGACACCGCTCTTTGGTGCTATATACTGCACTGCCGGTGTTTTGCCATTTGCACTTGTTACCTTGTAGGCTGCACCTGTGTCATCCTTCAGATTGGTGCCCTTTGGCTGCGGCGACGGTGTCTCCGGCTTACCTGACGGTGTTGCAGTTGGCTGCGGCGACGGACTCGTAAGCTTTGCAATGCTTTCTGTATAGGAATGCCCACATCTTGTACAGGTATAGGTTCTGATGCCTTCCTCTGTTGTCGTCGGCTGCTTTGTCACGCTTGCCAGATAGTCATGGCCGAGTGCCGCCAGCTCTTCTCCGGTTTCCAGAAGCTTATCACAGTCTGTACAATAGGTATCTCCGGTATAGCCCTCCTCTTTGCAGATCGCTTCCCGCTGATTCCGTTTTTCAGTATGTGTGTGATCACATTCGCTTCTTGTAATCGTAATGCTTACACTTTCTGTCTCATAGTTGCCCTTGTCAGTTCCTGTATAAAATGCATTCGCTGTCACTGCCACACCATCTGCAAGTGCCGTGTCCTTATCTGCCTCCTGCCAGCTCCAGCCTTCCGGAAGTATAATATCGCCAACCTTCTTTGTGCTGTGTGCCGGTGCCATCGCAGCTTCCGGCATGTTCGGAGCTTTCGCTGCCTTGTTGACCGTAAGACTGAGTTTTATATCAACAGCATTATAATTTGTTGTATCTGCAGGTGTAAATGTCACATCATACTCTGTCTTTCCGTTGTCTGCTACTGTAGGCTTGATACTGCTATTCTTCCATGCAAATGTTCCTGCTACCTCTGTTCCATCGGCTGTTTTGTATGTTACTTTGCCGCCTGTCAGGGTACTGTCTGAAAGTGTCTGCCCGTAGGTAAGGGCGGATGCTTCCGGCTTCTCGGTGATCACAGGTGTTGCCCTGGTGACTTTGACAGCTATTGTTTCTGTGACGGTATTGTAATTAGCCGTATCTGACGGCGTAAATACTGCCTGATAACCTTTGTTATTTACAGTCGGAACGATGTTTGTTCCTGTAAAGCTCCATGTTCCTGCAAGTTCATTGCCGTCTGCCCCGGTTACACTGCCGCCTGTCATATCAGAACCGATAAGCGCAGCATCCGGATTGTATTCACGCTCTGCAACGGTTGGTACTGTTACAACTGTTGGTGTTGCCCTGGCTACTGCAATAGACGCTGTTCCGGTAAGTTCCTCGTAATGTTTGCTGTCAGCAGGCTTGAATACCCAGCCTGCCTGTGTGGTTCCTACAGTCGGTATGCAATCCGGATCAGCCCATTCGAGCGTTCCCTTTACTTCGGTGTCTGTATCTGCTTCCACAAAGGTAACACTGCTAAAGCTAAGCTTAGAAATCTTGTCTCCATATGTAAGTGCATTGCTTCCATTTACAGATACCGTATTTCCGCTCTTTAATGTAACAAGCTTCTTATCCGTAATCTTGATTGTCATAGTATATACAGCATCTTCGTAATTCTCCATAGAAGCTGTTACTGTGATAATTGCTGTCTTTCCAACCTTAGACGAATCTACCTGATTTACTTTATAGGTCAGCTTTCCGGCTGTACCGACTGTTACCTCACTTAAAAGCTGTTCTGTATCTGTCTTTGCAACCGCATATGTTGTAGTGCCCCTATCCGTTGGGAGCTTTCCTGCAATATCCACACCAATTGTCTTGCCTCCTGAACCGGCTGAATATGCATAACTCCTTTCCTCACCAACTATGGTCGGCTCAGCTGCTTTGTTAATCGTAAATACGACCGGATCACTTGTAAGTCCTGCATAGTTATCTGTCTCTGCAACATAAGCCTTTACTGCATAGATTCCTGCATTTACAGGTATGGCATCTGTATATGCAGATTCGTCTGAAGGTGCCTTATATGCAGTACCATCTAAGGCTGCTGTTGCATACTTATAAGTTACTGTACCGAATTTTGCTGCTACATTTGGTTTTGGTGTCTCATCCTTCGCATAAGCATAATCAGAACAGCTAAGTTCTGTAGTAAAACTATTTGCTGCCTGTTTTACTGTCAAAATACCACTCTTGCCATCTGAACCGTTTCCGATAAAGGATACTTCATAATTGGCACTATTAGAGGTTCCTGTAATTGCATAGGTTCCAACATCTGAATTGTCTTTCGCAGTAGTTGATAAGCTGATAACAAGTGCTTCTTCGGTATCATCTGCTACCAAAACATTGTCCTGGTAGGCATCACCTGAGGCAAGACTCCATGTAAGTGCAGGGTTTGTCTCTCCATAGAATTTTTCTTTATCAGCAATCACTACGGTAATCTGCTTCTTGGAAACTTCCGGTGTCACTTCACAGGTCACAGAATCATAAGTATCTGCATCACTTCCTGTCGGTGTAAAGACAAGCGAGTATTTCTCACTTGTGCCGACTGTTGGAAGCTTATCTGCATCCTCAGCTGCCAGAGTCCATGTACCCTCAACCTTCGTGTCACTGTTTAGTCCTGCTGTCACAACTGCCTTTGTCATATCTGCCTTTTCAAACATGGCAGATACCGTATTACCATAAGTACCGGAAAGAACCGGTGCAGTCTTTACATACGGAGTCGTCTTTGCAGTGGTAAATTCAATAGCAGGCTTTGTTAATGCCGTTATATTGCCTGCCTTGTCAATGGCTGCTATCCAGACTGCAGTTTTCTTACTTGGATACAATGGAAAATAAACGTCCGGCTTTCCAAAATTACCTATTTCAATTTTATTATCACCTTTTGTTCCTGTCGTTTTGAAGATTGCAGGTGTCCAACTCGCAACAAAGTTTTGGTTAGCATTACTATACTTAGGTCCCTCCGTACGAACTTCCCATTGTCCACAATAAAGATTTTCGTCCGGTTTAAAATTCCACCCATTGCGGGGCGCCCATTTTCCATCGTTTTCGACAGCGAACTGTGGGTACTTTGGCTCACCTTTCATATAACTTTCAATATCTCTTTTGCAGTCGTCGTAGGTGTAGTCAGTAACCCCGTCAAATACTCCTTCGGATACAAAGAACCACATCAGCGTTGCATCCTCGCTTAAATTAACCTTGAGTATCGCCTCTGTATCCTTCAGGGTACCGTCTTCTTTTTTCGGGTCAGCTATTTTTACTACAGGAGCCTGTGCATCCACCACAATGCCATCGGTACAGATATAATCACTCTGATTTCCCGCACCATCCACTGCATAGGCATAGACCACGTAATTTCCTTCGCTGCTCAGGCTGCCCGAAATGGTTGCGCCGTCTGATGATGGAAGAATAGTGCCTGTTCCTGCGGCTGCTTCCCTAAATTTACCGTCTGCTGCCAACGCATCCAGTTCATCCTTTGTCTTTACTGATGCCAACGCCGTATCTGAAACCTTCTCAACATAATAGCAATACCTGGAAATGCCGCTGACCTCAGCCACATCGGCTTTCTTATCATTTGCCTGTATCTTAATATCCAGTGTAGCATCATTATAAAGATAGCCAAAGCTGATGGTGTTCAAAAGCGACCGGAACCAGTTTTCCTTAATCTGGATACCATAACCATCCGCCACGCCATCCTTATCCGTCCAGGTCGGCGCGCTCTTATCAATGCAGATGGTTACCTTCACCGGCTCGGAAAGACAGCCCTTTGCCGTATCCTTTCCATAGAGCGTTACCGTATTTTTACCCTCCTGCGTGAAGGTATAGCCCGGATTTTCGCCTGCAACCGCCGCCTCAAGACCTTCATAAATCTCCACGCTGCCGTTTAGACAGGAATCTGAAGCAGCAGCTTTACTGTGTCTGTATAAAATCTGAGATGTTTCATTTTGGTTATCAATCGCAAAGCTTACAGGCACATCCGTACTGTACCATTTATCAGTACCAGAAGCCGGAGTCTGCGCCAGCGTAAAGGCATACGGAATCTCAAAGCGTATCTCCGCATTTCCCGTATAATTGCCCTTGCCAGTAAGGTTAAGCTTTGCCGGCTTTGCACCTGTAGCGGGTCCAGTCGTGTCTTCCTCCGTTACCGTAAAGTCTGTATCCTTTACCAGAACATAGCCGCCGCCATCCGCACCTGTAATACCGCTGTCTGTCAGGAGTTTTTTAAGGTCCGCAGCTTCCCAGTCAAGGTCAGCAAAGGAATACGGCTTTCCGGTGTAGTAAGCACAGCCACTAAGCGGGGTAGAAGGAATTGATAACTTACTTAAATCTCTCGGCTCAATCTCCGCTGTCAGCGGTATGTCCAAACGTTGGCAACTGTTGTTTCCTGCCCACATCTGAACCTCAAAAGAATAGCTGCCTGCATTGGTAACCGTATACTCATTCGCATTATCATACCATTTCCCATCTGCCGATTTGCAGGATATTTTCAGCGGGAATTTATCCGCATGCTCACTGTCAAATCCATCCTCTGCAAGCGTCTTACCCGTGCAGGGCGCAATACAGCCGTCTGTTACCGGAATATGGGCATTCGCATCATACTTATCCGCTTTAAGCGTCACACTTATGTCATCACTGTCAGTCAATGCCGTATGTGCCTTTCCGTCATACTCTGTCGCAGTTGCCTTAGCGCCTGCTGCCTGCATCTCACCCATTTCAATCGCAAACTTAAAGTCAACCGTACCATAGTAAGCGCCGCGTCCGGTAATCGTCGCTGTAGGCGCATTTTCTGACCATTTACTTGCATTATATTTAATGTTGTTTTTATAGACTACTGTATAATCTGCGTTTGTAATGTCTGCATTATTAGGATCTGTTGAATCCTGTGCCAGCTCTTTTCCAGATTTGTATTTTGGTCCGGTAAGCTTTACATCTCCATTTGAAGTTTTCAGTGTAATACCCGTCATTACCTGCGGATAGCCATCGTAAATACGTCCCTCCAGACCCTCAATTATCAGTCTGCTTTTCTTATAGGCTTCCACAAGGTCAGTCCTTTTGCAGTTGCTGCAATAGCCATAGTCATCCTTCGTATGTGCCTTAAGGGTTACCTTAGAAGACGGCATCGTGAAGGAAAGGTCTGTCGTTTTTATCGTTACTGCATTGCCGCCATAAGGCTCATAAGAGCAGACCTCACCCGTGACCTTAATTTTCTGGTCCGTCGTACCTCCATTGCTGTACAGTCCGTAGGTTGCACCGTCCCTCTGTGTGACATTCGTGTCATTTTCTCCACCTGTAGGCAGAGCGATACCACCCAGCTCTATCGGGAACCATATCTTAAATGCGCCAGCTCCCTGCGTTATTTTGCTGGAAAAATCAGCAGAGTCATGATTACAGTAGATGCTGGCATTCAGATTACTTTCATCTCCTGTAAACACATCAGGTATTTGTGCCCCCTTCTCTATAACTATCTCAGCCTTGCCAAAAGGAACCGTTACATCCTTTAGTCCAGCTACACCCTCGCCCAGCCGCAGTACAGCGGCATCCTGCGCCTGTGTACCTTTCGTATTACCAAGAAAGTTTATGTTTCCAACCACGTTTATATTTTCTATGGTAACATCCTGCTCCCCTGTCTTAAACAGGTGGTTTACCCTACCCGTCAAGGTATGTGGCTCATTACCCTCTGAACGCAGCGTTATCTCAGCTGGGAGATACGCTTTATTAGCCAACGCATAACCCCTAGTAGCTTCTGCATCCTTCAGCAGCAGAATTTCCAGCTTCTTCCACGTCGTATATTCCTGCAGATTGTTCAAATTCGATTCCGTAGCTTCCAGACAACTCATAGCAGCATCCCATGTCAGAAAGTACTTTGTTTTTGTCTTACCGTCATTTTTCTCTATCTGAAACTTTACAACAGCCAAAGATGCATCCTCTGGTGTATCAGCGGGAAGTACCTTTACATTGTTCAGCGTTTTTTCCGTTCTGCTTATATCGGTCTTAATACCAGATGAATAAAAGGCATAACCATCTGCCAGTGTATCCTCGATAGCATAGCGCTGTTCTTCATCAAGCAAATCGTCATTGCTTCCAGGAAAAGCATCCAGAGTAATTATCTCATACTCACCACCCGAAAGCGTTACTTCTGCACGCAGCTTGATACTGTGGTCTATCTGCAAAGTCTCTATCTTTGTATCAGCTCCGGATACGCTAAGAGCCGCACCGCCGAATACTCGAACCTCACTTCCATCATACGCACCTCCGGTAATTGTACAGGAAATGCCTGTATTGTCGCTATTAGCATTTCCAATATAAATACTTTGGCTGTAATAACCGCCTTTTAATTCTCCAGTCGCACCGCCGGAAAATCTCAAGTTCTTCGTATAATTACCATTCTCTACCGTAAGCTTTGCTTTGCTCTGAATAGAAATTGGGGCGTTCAGTGTTCCATTCTGTCCAGTGCTTGCGTCTTTAAAGACTGCCTCCACACCTTCGCCAATGATATAAAGACCCTTTCCTGTAACGGTACAGCCAGTGAGATCCATACGAAAGCTGACATTTTTTGTACCCCCATCTATTTTCCACTCACTTCCTGACTCAGAAATATTTTTCAGGATTTTCAACGTAATTTCAAGGTCTGCATCAGCAGCATCTACTGCATCTTTCATTGCAGCTATTGCTTTGGCAAATGTTGCATAACGTGTTGTATTCCCACCTACCGTAACTTCCGCAACACCTTCTTCTACCGTAAAAGCAGCCTTTTGGGAGGTCGCCGTATATTTACCGCAGGTCGCTACACAGTAGTATTGATAGGTGCCTGCCAAAAGTCCCGTAGGAATCTTGTAGGTCGCAGATGTTGCACCCTGCCCCGTTTGTTCTACTTTGGTTTTTGTTGCTCCATTTATTGTTTCATCGGCATACCACTGATAGGAGATACTGTCACTGCCAGCACTGCCAGATACTGCTTCTACGGTTAGCTCAGGCGCCTCCGCAGCGGTATAGTTTTCCATCACAGTTTCCGCTCCGCTTGAAATCGTAGGATGCGTCATGAAATAGAGCGGACTTTTAACAGCCGTTACCTTTTTCTTTTTGTCTGTATACTTAGCTGTTAAGTTCGCATAGGTACCATCATCATACTGTAAGGTATAGCCGACCTTCAGAAGGTCCTGCAGGGTTTTGTTAGAACCATTAGCTTCAATCGCACAGCCTGAAGCAGGGACAAAGGTTCCTCCTGTAATCTGGCTGTTATCGGGCAGAAAAAGACGTCCATTAAAGGTTCCACCCTCGATGACTACGGCTACCTTACCATAGCTGGTATTCATTATAGTACCGCTGCCAGTATTCGCCGTTAAAGTAGCGTCTTTCTCAACTGTAATTTTAACGTTATAATTACCATTGACTTTGACGCAGTAACCCCCACTGTTCTCATTTTTAATTACTGCGCCATCACCAATGGTACAGTCGGAGCAGCTGTCCATAAACATAATAGCGCCATAGCCAGACGCAACATTTCCGGTCACCTTCGTATTGGTAATTGTACAGGCGTTACTTTCGCAAATAGTAATGACGCCTTCCTGACTACCATTACTTCCACTAATATTTGCTTTGTCAATGGTACAGGTCGCACCTCTCCACATCGCAACTGCGGAACCCTTTCCAGCATTTTTGATTGTGACATGCTCAATTGTCAGCACATTCCTCTCTACAGTTATCAGTCCATCTCCTTTTAATCTATCTTGCCCATATTGATAGCTGCCTGTAATTGTTCCCTCATTCGAGCCGGACGAGGTAATTGTTATATTTGCTCTTATAAAATATAAACGCGCATTGTCCCCCTGTAGTGTCAATGTATGGCCATTCAAATCCAGCTCTATCTCTTTTGCCAAACCGGTACCAATGGTAAGCGCACTTGTTATGGAGGCATCATCATTCAACAGTTTAATGGAAACTTTTTCCAGGTTTGCGCTTCCATGCTTGCCAATCCATGTTGCAAGGTCCTGATCGATGTATTTTTTCTGTGCAGTCCCGTCAGCTTTCATTTCTGTTACTTCAATCGTTCCATCAGCCAGCAATGCAATCCCATATTCGCCTACAAGCACATAGATGGTCGGAAGCTCCACGTCTTTACCCAATACGAGCTGGTTGCCGTCTCCATCCTCATCCGGCAGTACCGGCGTATAGGCATAGCAGAAGCCGTTTGACGCTTCACTGCTGTCAAATTCTTCTGCGTCGCTCTCTTCCACATTCAGCTCCCACTTGATGTTTTTCAGACGGATTTTCTCCGTCGTTGTCTCTGTCTCAGAGGAAGCTGCTGCGTCAGAACTTCCTGTCGTCTTTACACTGTCTGCATTATCGGATGTAGATGCTGTGTCGGTTTTCTTTGCATTGTCTGCACCGTCGGATGTGGATGCTGTGTCAGAGGCATCGTCCTTCTCTGCCGCGTGTACTATGAGTTTATGCGGCAGAAGGGCATCCGCCATCTGTCCAATAAGCGCACCAAAAACAGAGGGTAGGTCGGCACGTGCCTGTGTATCCTCTGTATCAGAGCTGCTAGAGCCATTTGGGTTGTTTGATTTGTCAGAATTTCCAGAATCCTTTGATGTATCCGAATCCTTTGTATCTGCATTTCCATTGTCAGAAGTACCAGACTTATCGGAAGCATCCGCATTGCCGGAATCTCCATCCTTTTCATCTGATGATTCTGTATCCTTCTTATCATCAGAGGACGCAGTATCTCCATTACTGTCATCCTTCTGCGCATCGTTCTTCTCTGTATCTCCCGTCTCGGAAGCATCTGCATTGCCGGAATCTCCATCCTTTTCATCTGAGGATGCTGTATCTTTCTTATCATCAGAGGACGCAGTATCTCCATTACTGTCATCCTTCTGCGCATCGTCTTTCTCTGTATCTCCCGTCTCGGAAGCATCTTCTTCATCGTCGGCTTCCTTTTCATCCGCCTGCGTGGTCTTTTCTACCGTAACGGTCAGGCTAGTCGGAAACTTGATGTCGCTCTCAAGCGCACCGATGGGCAGGGTCTGCTCCGTGATGTCCTTTGAAAGCTCCTCAAAGGAAACTATAGTCGTTTTACCTGTCTCACTTTCATCGGTCTTTGCAGAAACCGAGAGTGCGGACAGGTCTACAGTATTGGCAACCATCGCAACGGTCAAGCCCATCACAAGTATGCGCTTACGCAGCTCTCTCCACCTGATTTTTTCATGGGTCTGCTGCCAATCCCTCTCTGGCATGGTGTTTTTCTTTTTCATGTAAACTCCTCTCTTTTACCATAATCTCTCGGAATCTCTAAGCCAGTAAATACAAGGCTTTCAAATTCCTTTTTTATTAAAATCCTCCACTTTTTGCCCAAAACACTTGACAACTTCATCGAAAAATGCGGCACTCCGCGCCTATTGATTAATAAGAACCGTCGCTTGCGGCGGCAGATATTTTTCGATTGGAGGCGATTTTTATGTTACCTGTTAACTGTGGCAGTCATGCAGACTACCAAAACTTTGTTGTTACTAATCTTCGTAAATATTATCCTGACCCAAGTGCTCTTGCTCGTTCCACCTGGGATATCATTGAGCGGTTTTGGAATCTCGATTTATCTTTTACCGATACTTTTATGGCTGATAAATATTCTAAATTCGGCCCTGCACCAAGAACCCCTTCCTCTATGAAGCGTTCTTATCTGCTTTCCATTGACTTTAAAGTTACCTCGATAACAGAATGGGCTGCCCAGCTTAAAATCAATCCCCTTTATGCCATCCTCAGTGGGTTTGAACCTGGTAATACTCCAGGGGTTGGCACTTTTTATGATTTTATAAACCGCTTATGGAACTCTGATGATGACCATATGTCACCACATATCCATCCTCTTAAAATCAAGGTTAAGAAGCCTAAAACAAAAGGCACGAAAGCTGATTCTGTGGAAAAAGTTACGGTTGCAGAGCTTCTTTCGATTTTGGAAAATATTGGTTTTAAACTTGATGAACAGCCTTATTCTTCCCTCTTTAAAATCTACCAGAAAGAGTTCCTTGATGTTTCTGTATCCACAGGACTTATCCATTCGGATGCTCTGGCTTTAGCCGATGATGGAACTCCTGTTGTAACTTCACACAGGGAACGGAAAAAGCGTATCTGTAAATGCAAAGAGAATGGCATTACTGACTGCAAATGTGACCGTTACTTTTCCCAGCCTGATTGTGATATCGGCTGGGATTCTTCCCGTGACTGTTATTATCATGGCTATGATCTATACATGCTTGTTGATTCGCATTTTGAAACATAGCGACAGTTATGTTTATTTCTTGTGTTCATTTTTACGTTCAAGAATAATATTTACTTGTCAAAGTTCAATGCTAGAGTTTTGCTGGCATGATCACTCAAGATTCCGAGAGATCATTATATGTATAAGGTTTATATTCAGCCCGTTCAAGCACAGGCACAGCTTTTATAGATCATCCGGAATGAGCCGCAGCTTCTTCGCGGCTGTCCTGGCTTCCGCCCGGCGCTTCACGTCCAGCTTGTCGAGAATGTGGCTGACGTGGGTCTTCACCGTGGGCAGCTTCACGTCCATGATCTGTGCAATCTCGGCGTTGGACTTGTCCGCGCAGATGAGATGCAGAATTTGTAGCTCCGTGGGCGTCAGCTCCTCGCCGGGGGCAAGGCGGGGTTCGAGGAAATGCGGGTAGAACGCCGCCTGCATCCGCACCGCCGCCATTAACTGCTTATACCACTTTTTGTCGCCATCCCATTCCAGTGCCCCCAGCAGCGGCAGCACTGCCGTGCCGTATACGCTGACGGTGCGGATGAATCGGTACTCTGCCGCCGCGTCCAGCGCCGCCGTCAATCGCTCGCGCCACCGCTCATCCTTCTTGCGGCGCAGGGCGATGGCAGTCAGGACATTCAGGTGAATGCCGTCGATGATGCGGGCGCAGTTTTGAATGTACGGCTCCATGGGTGAGAGCGTCAGCAAAGCGGCGTCCGGGCGGTTCTGCATAATTTCCACCATTGCCTGCGTGAGATACTGGTAGCGCCGCATGACGTTCAGGTGCGTTGGTTCGCAAGGGGCTTTTTCCCGGTACCACGCATCCGCCGCATCAAGGTCGCCGGTGTGCATGTCAATACGGCAGAGCATGGCGTCCATATTAGGCAGAAAGCGAGTCAAACCGCGCTCGGCAAAGCATTCACGGAGTACCATGATGGTGCGCCGCGCGTCGGTGGGCTGTCCGTTTGCCAGCTGGCTGCGGGCCAGCAATCCGCTGACGGCGAACTCCATGTCCGGCGTTCCCCGGTTGCGGACTTCGTTCAGCTGTGGGAGAAGGGACAGCATCCGCCCGGTGACGTCCGCGCCCTTTTCAAATTTGCTCTCGGTAATGGCGCAGTCGGCAAGACACACGCCGTCCCGCCCCAGTACCGCCTCCACAGGGAGGCGGAGGGTTTTGTAGAGCAGGTCGTCCTTTTTGCTCCATTCGGAAAAGTCCTTGCCGCCGTTCATGATGCTCGGCAACGCGCTCGTGACGGAAAAGGACGGCAGTGCCACCTCTTTGTTCGTCAGCAGCCGGAACACGGTGGGGATGGTTTCCGTCAGTCCGTTCACGCCCCGCTGGGGCAGAGAGATATCCAGCCATGCAAGGCGGCCGCGCGCCTGCTTTCCGGCGGCGTCCTGCCTGTCGCAGTGTTCGGCAAACTTTTGCAGTTCGCCATACCAGCGCTCCGATCCTTCGTAATCCATGACCAGCGCACAGAGCATGCTCATGCCCTGCATCAGAGAGGGGGATGCGAGAATTTCCGCCTCCGGCAGGCTGCGGTAGTATTTTTCCATCTCGGCATAGTGCCCCATGCCGGGGTGAAGTTCTGCATTACGCACCAGCAGCTCGGAAACCTTGGAATGGTCACCGCCGCTGGTGTAGCATTCCAGGGCGTGGGCGTAGTCTTCCTTCAGCTCATAGTACAGCCCGCCCCGGCTGATGAGCGCTTTGCGCTTTTCCTCGGTATACTCCCGTTCCATCTCCCAAAGGAGAAAAGCCCGGAAACCCGACCAGAAGTGGAAGCGCTGGCAGTCGTCGTAGCGCAGCATAGTAGTGTATCGAAAAATCCAGTCCAGCCGTTCGCCGGCACGGGGATCACCGCTGACCATCCGCGCCATTTCCAGGTCAAAACTTTCAAAGGGGGCCAGTTCCAACAAGAAGCGCCGCACCGGCAGGTCAAAGCGCCGGTAGATGGCGGTCTCAAAGTAGAGGAACATCTCGTGGAACACCCGCGCCACCAGCTCCGGCGTCCACGGCTTGTTCGGGGACATGCACCGTGCCGTGATGGCCACACCCAGCGGATAGCCCACGGATTCTTTCAAAATTCCATCAATCTCGCTATCTGTTACGTTTACTTCCGAAAGCTGAAACAGCCGCCGCACATCGCCCTCATCAAAAAGCAGGTCGTCGGCCTCCAGCACCGTCATCAGCCCCGTGTACTGAAACGCTGTCAGGCAGCCGGGCGGCACACCGCGCGAGAGCAGCACAAAACGGCGCTCCGGACTTGATCGAATCAGTTCGCAAAGAGCCTGCTGCCCGGCTTCCTCCTGCATGAGCTGAAGATCGTCAATCAGCAGAATGTCCCAATCCTGCTCTGACGGTGGAATCGCACAGTCTGGGTCTGCCGCACTTTGCCGCAGCACGTTCTGACCGTGCAACAGGGCGTCCGCCAGTACGGTCTTTCCAAAGCCGCAGGGCGCACTGAAAAAAAGGACTCTACCATGCATCATGAAGCTGTCAAACCGTTTCTGAACGGAGGTCTTTATGATAATATTTTTGGTCATTTCTTCCCTCCCATTGATACAGCGCGAGACTGCCATAAGCCTTTCGCAATCTGTTTTAAATTAATTATACGAGTTTGTTTCGAAATGTAAATCATCCCAAAGGATGAGAAACGCTGCATGCGTGTGACTATCATTTATAGGAGGTTCGATAACAATGGTTGATTATCGAGAGATTCTGAGGCTTGATAACCTCGGATACACCAAAAAGGACATTGCATCCAGTGTACACAGTTCCAGAAACACAGTTTCTGAAGTTCTGACATTAGCCGGAAATCTTCATGTTTGCTGGCCGTTAGATGACGATGTCACCAATCAGTTTCTGGAAAATTTGTTTTATTCGGGACGGAATAAGGATAATGAGAAACGACTTATGCACGATTATCCAAAGATTCACAGGGAATTCGCCAAGAAAGGCGTTACCCTTACACTACTTTGGACAGAATACTGTTTGAAAGCCAGCGCCGCCGGCAAAAAGCCATATATGAGCACGCAGTTCAATGATAACTATCGTAAGCGGGCTCGTATTACCAAAGCAACAATGCGTATCCAGCATAAACCCGGTGATGAAATGGAGGTGGACTGGGCCGGTGGCACCATCGACATTTATGATGAGGTTACGGGCGAAATATTACCTGCCTATCTGTTTGTAGCTGTGCTTCCCTGTAGCCTATATGTCTACGCAGAACTTTGTCCAAACATGAAATCAGATACCTTCATCAACTGTCATGTACATGCCTATTCACTATTGTCTGCTGCCTCTTACAAGCCAGTCATATCCAGATCTACGATCATTTGTCCGATCCGCTTTTCCTTTAACAAGTAGCACATATAGATTGGAAGATATGTAATGACGCCGTCTACCTCTACATTTCCAACTGAAAAAACATACGCTTTCTCCAGATGATAATCCGCAACTTTCATAAAATGATCCAATGCTTTGTGTGATCTATACGCTTTACCGGACTTCACTTCGATCGGCACAACTTTCCCATTCATCTCAATTGCGAAATCCATCTCTCCTATATTCTTTTTTTTGCAGAAACAGGGCGTAAAGCCATTAGCTGTCAGTTGCTGTGCGATCACATTTTCGAAATGCGCACCATTGTTTACCTCTCCATTTTTATTGATCAGTTCCATTTTCGTTTCTGCCGGATAAGCACTTGTCAGTAACCCGATATCACTCGAAAACAACCTGAATACATTACTGCTCTTACTGGCTAAGAGAGGAATTACCGGCGCAGATGCTTTCCACTTTTCTTCCAGCATATCCAATGTCGCTACCGAAACCTGATTTGCTATCATGAATTCTTCAAAATCCATGGGATACATCCTTAAAATGGTCAGATATCCCACAGGAGCCGATGCAATTCCTTTCAGTTCCACGCCTAATAGTGAGCCACTCATTACATATTTTGCCCCGTTTTTTTTCTTTATTTCTTTATTTTTGCCCCGTTTTTTGTATATTTTTATGTGCAAACTGCCCCGTTTTGCTTTTTAGTCTGAATTCCGCTATCTTATTTCCATCATGGAATCTACACGCCTGCCCTGCTCCGCAGCTTTCCCAGTGTTTTTTTCTCCAGCCTGCTTACCTGCACCTGACTGATCCCCATTCTTTTTGCTGTTTCTACCTGCGTCAGATTATCATAATATCGGTACCGGATCAGTTCCTGCTCCTCCCCGGGCAGTTTTTGCAACAAATCCTGCAAAAAAACATGATTGACAAGCTGCTGCATATCATCTCTCTCATCCGCCAGCTTTTCATACAGGCAGATTTCATTGCCATCTCCCTGGTAAACGGTTCTCGACAACGATTCCACCTCGACATCTGCCTCCATTGCCTGTATGATCTCTTCCACCGACAATTCCATCTGCGCGGCGATCTCATCCACCGCCGGCTCTCTACCGAGCTTTGCCTCTAACATCGTCCTTGTCTGCCTGATCCGCCAGGCGTTTTCTTTTAGGCTTCTGGAAACCTTGATCATACCGTTATCCCGCAGGAAACGTTTGATCTCACCCATGATCATGGGCACCGCATATGTGGAAAATTTCACATCATAACCGGTATCAAAATGGTCTACCGCCTTCATCAGCCCGATACAGCCGATCTGGAACAACTCCTCCGCATCATACCCTCTGTTTAAAAATCTTTTCACAATATGGTGCACAAGTCCCATATTTTCCTCTATGATCGTGTCTCTGCTCTGCTTGTCTCCCTGCCTTGCCTGCTGTATGAGCGTCAGCCAGTCCATAAGCTAATCCTCCAGGCAGGAAAAGCCGATCGCCTTTTCCATAATAACCGTCGTCCCCTTCCCGGGCTGCGACCAGACCTTCAGTTCATCCATAAACGCTTCCATAAAGGCAAATCCCATACCGGATCGCTCCTGCTCCGGCTTTGTTGTATATAATGGTTCCATCGCCTTTGGAATATCAGCGATACCGACGCCGTGATCTTCAATCTCCACATGAAAGATATCTTTTTCGCATCTGCATGTTATGTATACTTTTCCGTCTGCAGGCACTCCATGTATGATCGCATTTGTAATCGCTTCCGACACGGCTGTTTTCACATCCTCCAGCTCCTCCAGTGTCGGATGAAGTCTTGTCAGGAACGTGGCAATACAGATTCTGCCGAGTGCTTCATTTTCCGATATGGCATCCATACTCAGTTTCATTTCATTTTTCATCATTTTCACTCCTTTATATTTCATCCATAATACAGATCTGATCCTGCAGACCGGCGATCTGCAATAATTTCCGGATCCTTGGGTTCGCGTTGATCACGATCGTCCTTCCGCCAAAGCAGGCAATTCTGGCGTTTCTGCCCGATAACAGCCCAATTCCGGAGCTGTCCATGAACATCGTATCCGCAAAATCAAATACGATCTGCTGCACTCTGTTATCAAGCAGATAATGATCCGCCAGCCGTCGAATCGACTTTGTCGTATGATGATCCACCTCCTCAGGCATATGCACCAGAAGACAATCCTCCCTGATCTCAAAAATTCCCGTTTCTTCCATTTTTCCCATCCTTTCTACTTTTTATGCAACAGAGACGAGATACGCTCTGCGAATCTCGCTCTGATTAGCGGTCGTCAAATGCACCGCATAAATGCGTGCATTTTCCTCGTCGCCATAACAAAAAAGAGAACATGGGATTTTCCAAGTTCTCTTTCGTAAAATATCTGATTCAGTTTTCGCTGCCGCTACTGTGTCTGCTGCTCTGCCTGTCCATCAGCCGGCTGCTGCTCTGCGGTCTGTGTATCTGCTGCCTGCTGATCGGTTGTTGTATTTGTATCCGCCACATTCTGACTATCGCCGCTGTCTCCAAGCTCTGTCAGACGCTCTGACGCTTTTCCCGCTGTCTGGGACTGGGCATATTCCTGCATGATCTGATTGTATGCTTCCTTCGCCTTATCGGTCTCGCCCGCCATCTGATATGCCTGCGCCAGCTCATATAGCACTTCCGGATCCGGCGTTTCCATATTCCGGGTAAAGTACCACGCCTTCTGCAATGTAGAGATTGCCGTCGTATAATCGCTCTGGTTGATCGCCGCACTGCCATCCCTGTACATCTGTTCCGCAACCTGACTGCCCACAAGCTCCATCAGCTTATTATAGAGCTGCTTATAAGCATCTGTTGCTGAATTCTGCACATAATCTGTATCTACATTATATAGGGTATCTGCTATCGCCTCGTAATCCTGCGGATCACTCAGATAATCGGTCGCAGTCTGCAAAAGGCTTTCCACCTTATGGCTTTCTCCGTTGACACCGGTATATCCATCCACTGCGTCCTGCAGTTCCTTTTTCTCCTGCTGCAGATCAGATACTGTCTGCTCCAGCTCTGAGATCCGTGCGGATTTGACATCCGCATTTTCACTGACTACCTTCAGTTCATCCTTCATCTGGTTACGCACAACCTGCATACGCGCAGGCAGGATCAGAAAATATGATGCTGCAACACCGATCAGTACACCGATTACGATATTTAAAATAGAGGCTGTTCCTCTCGGTTCCTTGACATTTAACGGCTGGATGATCGTCTCGTTGCCACTCTGGTAGGTGATCGTCTCTTCCGCCACTGCCTTTTTCTTTTTTGCAGAGCTTCCTGCGGCTTCTTCTCCGATACCAAGCATTCTGTTGACTTCTTTTAAATAGGTCAGCGTCGTTGTGTTATTGGCATCGATCTTACTGCATTTTACAAGCTCTTTTCTTGCCTTTTCCCATTCCTCCGCATCCATATAAAGGAGTGCCAGAAGCTGATGTCCCTGCACCAGACGCGGATTTAAGGAAAGCACCTTCTTTAGCTGGATGATCGCCAGATCCTTACTGTCCTGCTGACAGTAGCGGAGTGCCAGATTGTATTTCTTGACGGTCTGGTTGATCGTATCAAGACGCGTCGGATTGCTCTGGATCGCATCGATGTAATCATCCGCCAGATTTTTCTTGGCACGCAGATTTTTACTGATGACCCACTCACTGAGTGCGGCAACTACCTCACCCATCTCAAAATAAACAAGTCCCAGCAGATTTCTGGCTTCTATATGATTTTTGTTAAATTTCAAACTCTGTCTCAAACTGACGATCGCACCGGAAAGATCTCTGACATTTGCCTTTTCCAGTCCGTCATTATAATACCGGTTGGAAATGTGCATGATCTTTTTATACAGTCCGACATCAGCTCCACAGCCCGTGCAAAAATCTTTCTCAGACAATTCACAGCCACAATTAAAACATTTCATGGTTTCACCCTTATCCTATTCTTCTTCCTTTGCTTCCTTCAGCATACCTACGAGAACGTCTGCCATGTCTGTCAGATCCTGATTATATATCGCATCTGCTGCATCCTCAATTTCCAGACTCGGATGAAACTTCTTTAATTCTTCTTCAAAGTTGATCATTTTTTCCTCCTTCGGCTTCCTCCAGACAGGCTTTGATCTCCCCTGCCAGATACAAGGAGCCTACAATAAACACCGCATCCTCCGGCTTTCTGCGTAAAAGTGCCGCCGAAAAAGCCGCCGATGCATCCGCAAAGTCATATACCTGCTCTGCGCTGTACTTTGTAAATATATCCCGAAGCTGCCGATCGTCCACACCTCTTGCATCGTGGATACCGGCGATCATATATGTCGTAAATAATCGTGCACTGACCAGCTCATGGATCATCTCCGTATAAGCCTTATCGTTGACAACGGAAAAAACAAGGATCCTCTCTCCCTTTACCGACAGATGCCGCACACTGTCAAGAAACGCCTCTATGCCGTCCGCATTGTGTGCACCGTCCAAATACACCCGGTCAGCGATCTCTTCCATTCGTCCTTCCCAGATGCTCTCTGCGACTGCCTGCTGCATGACAGAAGGCTGCACCTTTTCTTTCGGTAATAAATGCTCCAGTGCCAGAAGCGAAGCTGATGCATTTTCCATCTGATAAGTGGCATATGTGGATAAATGGAAACTAATAGTATTATAATACCTAGATTTATACGAAAAATCAATGCCTTTATCGGTTATATTTGTTTCCATAAAAAGACTTTTATCGACCGCAAATGCCTCTGCTTTTTTCTCTTTTGCCGTATCCAGCAGTACATTTTCAGTCTCCGGATCCCGTCTGACATAGATCAGCGGAACGCCTTCTTGTATAATACCTGCTTTTTCTGCCGCGATTTTTTCTTTCGTATCGCCCAGATACTGGCAATGATCGAGACCTATTTCCGTAATTATAGTTAGCACTGGCTTACTAAAAACATTGGTCGCATCCAGTCTGCCTCCCAGTCCCGTTTCCAGTACCAGATAGTCCGGCATTTTTTCTTTATAAACATACATTGCCATCAGAAACAGAAATTCAAAGAAGGTCGGATGATACCACGCCTCCTGCCCGGCATGTGCATCGATCACCTGTCTGACAGCTTCGTAAGCTGTGACAAACTCTGCTTCCGGGATCATCCGGTTATCCAGGCGGATCCGCTCCCGCATATGGACAAGGTGTGGTGAGATAAAGGTACCCACATGAAACCCTTCTGCCAGAAGGAGGTTTGTCAGATAATTGCAGACAGAACCCTTTCCGTTCGTTCCTGCCACATGAATGATGCGTCCGGCGAAGGTTTCTTCTTCTATGCCCAGTGCCTGCAGATACATGCGGGTATGGGATAAAGTGTTCTTTTTTGCAAATTTCTGGATATGATTGATATATTGTTCTGCTTCGGTGTATGATGGGGTCATTTTGTATTTCCTTCGATGCATGTAATGTCGTGCATCTCTGATGCACGACAAGAGCCATCAGTCATACTTTAGTACAACTGATGGCTGTGTGATTTATTGCTGTGTTCTGTTATTTTAACTGTGCCAGACGCTCCTGTACCTTTTCCAGCATCTGTGTATATTTCGTCAGTTTTTCACGTTCTTCTGCAACCTTCTGTGCAGGTGCTTTGCTCGTGAACTTCTCATTGTTCAGCATACCGTTTGCTCTGGCGATCTCGCCGCCGAGTCTCTTTTCTTCCTTTTCCAGTCGCTCGATCTCCTGCTTGATATCAACAAGCTCTGCAAAAGGAATATACAGTGTTGCTCCATCGATCACAACGCTGACTGCATCATCCGCGATGCCTGTCTTATCTGCCTGGATCAGAACCTCTGATGCATAAGCAAGCGGTGCAAAGAACAGCTTACCGTTCTCGAAGATTGCTCTGATATCTGCATTTTCTGAAACAACATATACGGATGCCTTGCGGGAAGGTGCTACATTCATGGATGTTCTGACATTACGGATGCCACGGATGGCTTCCTTCATTGTCTCGATCTCTTTTTCTTCCTTTGCAAATGCATATTCTTCTTTATATACAGGCCATGCAGAGATCATAATGGATTCTTCCTCGCTCTGCAGCGTACAGAAGATCTCTTCTGTGATAAATGGCATGTATGGATGCAGCAGCTTCAATGCATCGATCAGGACATGCTTGAGCGTCCAGAGTGCTGCATTCTGACTATCTGCATTGTCTGAATTGTACAGACGCGGTTTTACCATTTCAATATACCAGTCACAGAATTCATCCCAGATGAAGTCATATACCTTCTGAACAGCGATACCAAGCTCGAAGTTTTCCATATTGTCTGTCACTTCTTTGATCAGGCTGTTGAGCTTTGATAAGATCCATTTATCAACCGGCTCAAGGGCTGGCTGCTCTGTGATCTCCTTGCCTTCCATATTCATCATAATGAAACGGGAAGCATTCCATACCTTATTGGCAAAGTTTCTGCTTGCCTCTACACGTTCAATGTAGAAACGCATATCATTACCCGGCGCATTACCGGTGATGAGTGTCAGACGAAGTGCATCTGCACCGTATTTATCGATGATCTCCAGCGGATCGATACCGTTGCCCAGAGATTTACTCATCTTTCTGCCCTGTGAATCACGTACCAGACCATGGAACAATACTGTCTTGAACGGTTTCTCGCCCATCTGCTCATAACCTGAGAAGATCATACGGATAACCCAGAAGAAAATGATATCATATCCGGTTACAAGTACGTCTGTCGGATAGAAATATTTCAGATCTTCTGTCTGCTGTGGCCAGCCCAGTGTAGAGAACGGCCAGAGTGCGGATGAGAACCATGTATCGAGTGTGTCCGGATCCTGTGTGAAATGACTGCCACCGCATTTCGGGCAGATCTTCGGCATTTCTTTTGCAACAACTGTTTCACCACAGTCATCACAATAATAAGCCGGGATTCTGTGTCCCCACCAGAGCTGTCTGGAAATACACCAGTCTCTGATATTGTCTGTCCAGTTAAAGTATGTCTTTTCCATACGCTCCGGAACCAGCTTGATCTCACCCTCTTTGACAGCTTTTACTGCCGGTTTGATCAGCTCGTCCATCTTAACGAACCACTGCTTTTTGATCATTGGCTCTACCGTTGTCTTACAACGGTCGTGTGTACCAACATTGTGGCTATAATCTTCAATACGGACAAGTAAGCCTTCTTTATCCAGTTCTTTCACGATCGCTTCTCTTGCTTCATAGCGATCCATACCTTCGTAAATACCACCGTTTTTGTTGATCGTGGCATCATCGTTTAAGATATTGATCTCAGGCAGGTTATGACGCTTTCCTACTTCAAAGTCGTTCGGGTCATGTGCAGGTGTGATCTTTACAACACCTGTTCCGAATTCCATATCAACATAGCTGTCTTCTACAACCGGGATTGGCTTGTTCACGATTGGAAGCCAGACCTGTCTGCCATGCAGATACGTATATCTTTCATCAGCCGGATTGACAGCAACTGCTGTATCGCCCAGCATTGTCTCCGGTCTTGTCGTTGCGAACTCAAGGAATTCTGTCTTACTCGGCTGTCCGTTTTCATCTACGAGCGGATATTTAATATGCCAAAAATGTCCCTGTTGCTCTTCATACTGTACTTCCGCATCGGAAATGGAAGTATTGCAGACCGGACACCAGTTTACGATACGGGAACCCTTGTAGATCCAGCCTTTTTCATGCATCTTACAGAAAACTTCCGTAACTGCTTTATTACAGCCTTCATCCATGGTAAATCTTTCTCTGTCCCAGTCACAGGAAGAACCCATCTTCTTCAGCTGTTCAATGATACGTCCGCCGTATTCCTTTTTCCAGTCCCATGCACGTGCAAGGAAGCCTTCACGTCCGAGGTCTTCTTTATCAATGCCTTCTTCTTTCAGCTTTTCAATGATCTTAACCTCTGTTGCAATGGAGGCATGATCTGTACCGGGCTGCCATAATGCATTATATCCCTGCATTCTCTTAAAACGGATCAAAATATCCTGCATGGTATTGTCGAGCGCATGTCCCATGTGGAGCTGTCCTGTGATATTTGGCGGCGGAATGACAATGGTAAAAGGTGTTTTACTGTGGTCTACCTCCGCATGAAAATATTTTTTATCCAGCCACTTCTGGTAGATCCGGTCTTCCATTCCGTGGGGATCATAGGTTTTCGCTAACTCTTTACTCATGATCTGTCTCCTTTTGCTGTACAAATTTCCTGTCATATAAAAAGCCCTCTACTGCGTCTGTCAGTAAAGGGCATTTTATGCTACTGCATACGTATTTATATAATAGTATTGCAGCTTTTATTTGTCAAGATTGCCGCTTGGTCAGGCGGATCTCTAAAGCCAGTGGGATTGCGGTAGCCTTATTTCAATTGTTCCAGTTGCGATAGCTTTAGCTATTGAGGTTCTCAGAAAACTTTCTGCCTGCTCCTTTGATGTGGTTAAATAAAATCCCTGCCCAAAATCTTTTCT
>ENA-UPTB01000067-UPTB01000067.1-human-gut-metagenome-genome-assembly--contig:-NODE-67-length-98413-cov-10.492088_pt1 | contig 98413 bp, 85 predicted proteins | sample MGYA00250046_ERZ773369 | MGnify/ENA primary metagenome ERZ773369 (study PRJEB29103, sample SAMN06111938) | human gut metagenome | biome: human gut; feature: ankylosing spondylitis patient; material... | reverse complement strand
CTGTTTGCAGGACGTGGGAAAGCTGCACTTTAGCTTTTCCATGTGCTGTGAATAGAGTTATCCATGATTCCATAGCCAGTTATGCACATTTCCATAATGCTTGTCTTTTGGTCTTTATCAAAATGAGCATATTGGTTATTAAGAAAAGCCCTGCATATTATCATATACAGAGCCATTCTAATCTTTTTACCCTCTACATAGAGCGTTTTCTTTCTGCAAAATTCATTTTACAGAATGATACCCGCTTTTTTTGCAAAATAGCCTTTTCTCCCGGTAAGTTCCGACTGTTTTTCCTTTGGCAGATTATTGAATAAATCCTCATAAAGAATATCGTCTAACTGCATTTCCCTAGCAAGTAAAAACACATTTAGACTAAGCCATTCCTCCCAAAGCCCTTCAAATAAACTATGGCTGTCTGTATAGGTGTCAAGTTCTTCAAAGCCATATGACGGTGTATAGCACTGCAATTTAACAAAACCGTACCTACCAACATCAACCACTAAAATATCTTCATCTTCCATTTCGTACAGTTCCGCAAACGCACCAATTACTTTGTAGCACATTTCCCGTTCTTTCTCTGTGATATATACTGTTTTTTCCATGCTCATTTACCTCTATCCTTTCAAATCGTGGAATACGGTTTTCAGTTTTCTTCTACTTCTAAACCACATATTTGAAATGCCACATACGCCATTTTATACGGAATAGAGGTTGGCTGTCTGCATTTATCGGTGTGTTACTTTATGGCACATGAGCATTAGCGCCGGGATTGTCATTTCCATATCCTTCCAGAAGGTTTACGACACCCCACACACCAAGACCTGCGCCGATAGCGACTACAAGAGTTTTTAAAGTTGTAATTGCGCTGCTAAAAAATGCCATATATTCATAAACCAAAACTGACTTCTTTCAGGTGTTTACGGGAATGAAAAAACACCGACTAAAAAGCCGGCGCACCTAATGTCAGTTATTCCTTTCCTCATTATTTTTCGTTCATTCCCAAGGTTACTCCGACAGTTCTACATGAATCACTTCCACCTCTTCTTCGGGTTTCGGTGTGTACTGCGGATTTAACTCTTTCTCTACTTTGTACCGGTTCTTCTCGTTTTCATCTGCAAGAAGCCGATAGTTTTTGTGTTTCGTGATATCATATTTATCCGAGAAAAATGGTCTGGCACCACGGATCTGCAGGATACATTTTCCTCCATCCATGACTGCAATCTCATCTTCCGTCATCAGCTGTTTGCCTGTTTTCTGGTAATTCAATCCAAAGGACTTCTGATTACTCCTCGTCTCCGAAGTGTTATACAGGTCAATGGTTTCCTTCCCCAGAAGCTCACTCATTTCCTTTAAGGTGGTTTTCTCTTTGCCACCAAGAAAAAGTGTAGTATCACAGTTGCCCAGAATGGTATCTGCACTATCCTTATACATTGCCTTTAGCTGACTCTGGGACTGCAAAATAATAGAAGCAGAGATTTCCCTGCTTCGGATAGTTGCGATCAGCTTATCGAACTGAGGAATCTGACCAATGTTTGCGAACTCATCAGCGATGACACGCACATGCACCGGAAGTCTTCCACCATATTCATCATCTGCCTTATCGCAAAGCAGATTGAAAAGCTGTGACTGTAACATGGCAATCACAAAGTTAAAGGTTGTATCTGTGTCGGACATAATCAAGAACAAGGCTGTTTTCCTGTCTCCGATCTTATCCAGTTCCATTTCATCGTAAGACATGATCTCACGAAGTTCTGCGATATCAAATGGGGCAAGTCTGGCTCCACAGGATATCAAAATACTTTTCGCTGTCTTTCCAGCCGCCATTTTGTATTTTTTATACTGTCTGACCGCAAAGTGCTGCGGATCTCTTTCTTCCAGTTCCTGGAACATCATATCCACAGGATTCTGGTAAGTTTCATCCTCTTCACGCGTTTCGCTTTCATTCAAAAGATCCAGAAGGGTATTCAGATTCTTTTCCTCTTCATCCCCTTCATACCAGATAAAAGCAATCAGTGCTGTGTACAGCAATTTCTCTGCTTTCACCCAAAAATCTTCGGAAGCTTTTTCCCCTTCGCCTTTGGTATTCACAATGATTGTTGTCACCAGCTTCAGGATATCTTTTTCAGACCGTATATAAGCAAATGGATTGTAATGAAGCGATTTGGAAAAATTGATGGTGTTCAGAACCTTAATCACATAGGGCTCATGAACTACTTTTCCAGACTTATCTTTTATAATATTTCCATTCTTATCTTTCTTAGGCGGTCCCTTTGCTAACATCTTCCCGCACTCCTCGATTAAAGTGCCCTTTGGATCTGTAATGACCATGGAACAGTTCATCTGCATGACCGACGGTTTCACGAAAAATCGTGTTTTTCCGGAACCACTGCCGCCAATAACCACAATATTTTTATTTCTCGCATATTTCGGTTGTTTTGGTCGACTTTCCATAGTCAATGCTTCTGTTGCTGTCAACGGAATATTCATCCAGGGATCCTCTGACATATAAGGCTTGATATCCTCTGTAGTTCCCCATCTGGCTGAACCATACTCGATTCCCTTCCGAAGTTTCTTTGCATCTGACTGTTTCTGCCAAACCAATAGTTTTAAAATAACTGCGACAGTAACTCCAACCAATAGATCTCTAAGGTCAAAACTCAACAGAATCCCTGTAAAGATCCGATCTGCATGTTCCATCGCATATAACAGTTTGTTCCCTATATCTTCTCCGGGACTGCTTCTGTATAAGCAGGATGCCCGGTCCGCATAAAAAGCGGTCAGAACATAGGGAAGATTGGTAAGAACCAGTTTCTTTTTATCCAGGGCGGACAGCCTGACCCCAGCCTTATTCTTCCACTTCTGCATCAGTTTATTGCCGTTTTGTTTCTTCATCGGCTCTGTTCCTGATGTCGGTTCTTTACTTTGTCCTTCGTCTTCTTTGGCATCATTGCCCGGTAAGCTGCAAGACGCTTATGAATAGAAGGTTTATTCGCTTTTTGAATCTGTTTCTGGGAAAACTCACGGAAAGCAGCATTGAGGGCATCCTGATCACGTCCCTTGAAAAATACCAGATAAACCGGTGGCTCTTTACTCTTGTCTTTTTTCAAAGCATAATTGATCCCGTATTTTCTGGCATAGCGTTCAAAGGACTTGATATTCTTATTTGTGATCTCGATATTGACCATCCCGGCATTTTGTTTTGCCAGCTCTTTTACCGTGACCTTTCCCTGTTTCGGCTGATTATTCTTCGCTTTCTTCTCTACCGATTTCTGCTTCTGATGACGCAGATAAGCAGCAAGAACCTTTTTCAATAGATCTGCTGTTACTTTGGTAGTCCGAATGCAGAACGTGACCGTTTTCTGAGTTACCTCTTCCTGCATGATTTTCCCTCCTTTCAGCGATTTAACTGCTGTCCAGATCTGTAATCATGGCAACCACCTCCCTCATTCTTTACTCTTCCTCCGCACACAACGCTTTAAAAAATTCTTTTCCCTTTGGCGTAACCAATGTCTGTGAACCAAGATGTCCATTGTTAAAATAGTCTTTTACAATAAAAAGCTCATTGTTCTTCTCCACCGCATAGGGAAGCAGCGTGCCGGATGGACTTCTATATAGAAATCCTCTATTTAAAAGAAGTTTCACAAATTTTCTTTCTGGAAATTCAATCTCTTTTGCTGTCGTTCGAATATTGGTGCATTCTCCTGTAATCATGAAATGATCATAATAATCTGCTTTTGGCTGCATATCCTTTACACGATTTTGTAATTCTCGGTTTCGATTGTTTTCTGCCAGAAGTCTCTCGGCAAATTCCAAAAGAAGTTCCGGGTTATCTTTTACCCTGTCTAAAAGGTCGGTCTCTAAATATCCGCCTGTTTTTCTAATAGCCGGAAGTACCTCATCAAAAACCCACTTCTCAAAATTCTGTGCTGACTTCAAACGACTTTTTGTAATCAGCCGATATACATCTCCCTCTGGAATAAAAATCATTGACTGCACACCACCTGATGTAAGGACGCCCCGTTTCAGGGCCCCCTTGCAATGAACATTTATCGCATTTCTTGGTTTTGCATATCCCAAAGCAAATGCTACATCAATTCCTGAAAACAAAAGTCTGCCTCCATCTTCAATCATACGGATGGAACCAAACTCCGAATTGTGAAACTCTGTGATTTTATAATCCGTCTTCTCCATCCTCTTCTCCATCCTCTTCTCCTCCTGTACCGGCAAGTAACATCAAACCATTTTCAATGATTGTGCTCCTAATAAACTCTGCTACATTCACGGTTAAATAACCGAGATATTCTGCAAGGAAACTACTATATTCCTCTTCTGTCAGTAATTCCTCCAGTGCTTCCAAATGAGCTGTCACTTTAGAAGTCTGTTTTCCGCCAAGCAGCTTGCCTAATATTTCTGTAAATTCCTCTGTGTCACATGACTCAAACATACATAAGATCATCTCCATTGTTGTTTCCAAAACTAAACGATCCATTTTCATTTGCGTCAGCTCTTCCATTGTTTTCATGGCAGTCATAAGTGCATCACTTGTCATATGTTCTTTATTGATTCTTCCTTCTGAATCAATCAATCCTATTGCAAATAATTCTAAAAAGTATTTTCTCATAAATCTTGTCCTCCTATCGAAATGGCATTTCTTGTTCAAGTTCTTCTGGTATATCAAATGGAATCTTTTTTTTCTCTGCTGTTTGAAATCCGTCAGATTCTTCTTTTTTTGTTTTGGCTTCTGCAAACTCCACATTATCCATAATGACTTCGGTATAATAGGATGCAGTTCCAGTCTGTTCATCTTTGATCTGAGAGATTACTAACTCTCCGGAAAGAGCAATCTTAATTCCTTTTTCAAGATATTTCTCCACAAATTCTGCATTATTTCCATAAGCTGTGATCATCACTACAAATGCTTTGGTTGTGCGATTTCTTTTTACTACTAGTGGAAACCTGGATACTTTGGTTTGTCCCTTTTGCGTAGATGCCAGCTTAGTTTCTGGATCTCTGGCAAGCCTACCCATTAAAACAATCGTATTCATGCTTCTTGTCCTTCCTTTCCTCCTGCAACACCTTTCCCTGGTATTTCAAACAGGATAATAATCTATGCATTTTCTGCACGAAAAAATGAGGAATGGAGTCGAACCATTCCCCACTTGCTACAGGATTTCTCCTGTAATATAAATAAGAAAATCTAAGTATTCGCATTTGGGCTTTGTCTGTACATATACATCTGATCGTTATCATTCCAGATAACCCGGCTGTAAAAATACAGTCACAGTCTCTGTTTTGGCAGAGGTCCTGTACCTTTCGGTGGTATCATTATTGCTTCGCTCTTCCTGTAGGAGTCTTCGCCTGCACGAGCCGGATTATCTCCGGTAAGCATGTTCCTCAAGATGTATCAGCTCCTTCAATTGTCAAGGTGCAATCGGAAGAACTGTCTAAACCTCTTTTACGTTTATGATTTTTGGAAATCAGAGGATTTTCAATTTGCCTTCCATATACTCTGTATTGGGAACGACAAAATCGGACATGATTTTAGAATTTTTTTGAAATTAATTTTTGAAGTGTAAAAAAACATAAAAAAAGATGCCAGGATTTCTCCTGACACCGTAGTGACTGTGCCAACTTCGTGCCCAGTGGGCACAAGGTTGGTTCATTATTCATTTCTTGGAATCATTGATTTTGTTAATAATATCATCCATTTATTAACACGCATTTTTTGCGTGTTGTTAAAGTTAGTTGCTTATTCTTCATTTTCTGCATTCACCAATTCTTTCTTGAATTTCTTTTTCCCATAAAGCATTTTATGTCCTGAATAAATAGACATAACCATGCAGATCAAAGAACTAACCGCAAAATATTTATGACTTGATTTTGTTCCTTTGTAGCCTGTGTAAAAAGTTCCTAGCATTGTTATCAATGCTCCGACAGACCAATATTCATGAGCTTTCATTTTACCATCTCCCTTTGTATTTATTTAAATATACAACTTTTGCCCCCAAACGCAAACTTGAAGTTACTGAATCCTTTACATAGAAAAATTTTATTTTTATACTTAATGATTTTCACCATAACTAAATTAACACTCTATTATTGTGCCAGTATTATAATCCCCTATACAGAATATTCGTATCCTTTTACATATTTTTTTATATTCATTTATCAAATCCTGACATCCTCTTTGTAAGCAAGGTGGAAATGTGACAATAACAATGATATTATCCTTTGATGTAAAATTTTTATAAGCATGACTAAAAAGTTTTTTCTCAGCACATTGATATCTTGCTTTTTTTGTTTTATCATTTAAAGGTAAATCACTCTGAAGATTATAAAATGTAGAAGTATTTTTTTCGTAAAAGCGTTCATCGTTATTAGTAATTTCCGATTTGAAGTGATATTGATTTAATGCGTTTTCTATAGATTTAATGAGACCAGACAACTTATCATGAGCTCCAGGTATATTTGCACACAACGTTGAATTATTTACATCTTGATATCCACTAAATGAAAAATAATTGTTTTTGGGAGATAGTAATAGTCCAACGCATCCCTCAGGTTTATGATTCCAACTATATCTCTTCTGATACCTAGTATTGTTTTCTCGATTCAAATAATCACGTACAATTTCAACTACAGCTATATCTGTCTCCGATAGCCCTGCAGATAAATAATTATTAACTGTATCCTCTACATATCGAATATAAACGGCTTTGAGACGTCTAATATACTCCTTAAAATCTTGAACATTCAACACGAAACAAGTAAAAAGTTTTGAATGTCCAACGCTACCTGGATCAACTCTATGAAGTGTTCTAAGCAAGCGACGTTTATGATAAAAATCTTTATCCACTACAGCTGCCATTCGCTCGTAAATATAGTATGGTACCTTTCTTGGATTGACAACTGAAATCCGAGAATACTCGTCTAACCAGTTTAATAGAGCTGTTAATTTTGCTCTATCATCTTCATCTAATTCAATATCATTTATCCTAAAAGAATCATAGCTATCACCAATATCCCCAGATTTCCAGCGTTTTGCATGTTGAGTAATAAAATTCTCTAATATAGAATTATTAGACAATTGCTTAGAATTAACCTTCTTTTCATCATAATAATTTATAGACCAAATAGTTTCTTCTGCATTCTTGATAAAATCGGATATAGTAATATGATTTCTTCCTATTAAATCTACTTGTGGTGTAATCCGGAATTCCGTTTTTTGTAACGTTAAGAATAGACGGAAACAGGTATCAAACGACAACACTTCATTAGCTACCATATCAACCCTCGCAAGAGAATTGTTATCAAATCCCGCATGAATTGCATTTTTGACATTTCTAAGAAAAACTGATGGTATTTCTTTTTCACCAAAACGCAAAATATATTCTATAGTTACTTGTCTTATCTCTTCTATTCTGTGATTTCTGTCAACTTCTTCCGTCCATAACTTTTCAATAGGATATTTTATTTCTATTGTATCTTCAATCATTTATTACTCTCCCGCCTATAGGTGTGAAAAGAAAAAGTTTCATCCTATATATTGTGTCTTTTTCTATATTCAACATCCCAAACATCTTTGTTCATATTACGACCATCTGGTAATTGTTCCAAACATTGGTTTAATTCCTGATATTTCCTGATATGATTATATTCTGCAAATGCAAGTCTATGCATATCCTTATAATAATCATCATATTGACATTTTACTTCCTCCAATACTTTAATTTCGATTATAGCAGCCTTTTTCTCTAATGCTTGTTTCACTTTTTCATTCTTATAATTGTTATTCTTGATTTCGACCAAATGACCTGGATTCCCTTTAGATGAAAAGAACCTATTATATATATTATTTGCTCTCCCTACATACGCACAATAAACATCTTCGTTTTCTCTAGTAAATATTCCGTAAATACCACGTATTGGATTTTCCCAATCGAGTATTTCCTTTTCAATAACAATTTTGTCTGCCATATTATTTTTCCACCATTTATAGGTTAAGTTTTTGTTTCCCATAAAAAGAACTCCCTTCTTCAAGAAAATGGCTCTATTTAGCCAAACTCTTTATTAACTTCCGATTTCACAATATCATTTCTAATACAGATTTTACCGTATTTTTTAAGTTCAGTCCATCTTTTAATCCCAGTCGGTAGAAAAACTCTTCTATTTCTGCTCCACTGCTGAAAATTGCATTACAGTATTCCGTAATCACTTCTTCCTGTTCTGGGGATAACGTTTCCAGTAATTTCTGGTATTTCTTATCAATCTCACTTACCGCCTCTTTATCCTGATTTAACTTCCATTCTGAATATGCTTTTCCCATATGCTCTGTAATTGTCAGATTTACAAATTCCTGCACTTCCCTTGATATGCCCACTCGCAGATTCCTGTTTGTCTTTCTTTTCCTCGTTTGATTTCTCAAGTGTTGTATCATCAATATAACGAATGATTTCTCGAATATTTGACTTCATTGACTGCAAATATCCCTTGATTAACACCGCAAGTTTTCTCGCTTCTGATGCTTCTGTTTCAGGATCTGACAAATAAAGTTCTTCCAGTTCCTTTAGAATATCCAACCCTGCTTTCATCTGAAATTCCATCTCAAGCAAATCATCCATCACTTTATATAATTCTTCCATTATTTATTTCTGCCTCCATATAGCATCACTATATTTTCCACAATCATCCAAAAATAAAGTCCTGTAATCCACATTTCGCAACTTCAATCACTGCAACTATCCCCATACCGATATGTGGAAGTAGAACAAACACTACTGTCGTAATAATTGTTGATTTCATTGTCCAGTCCGTACTGATTCCAAACCCAATGCTCAAAACTTCTGTCACAACAGAGATTCCGGCTATCAGATAGCAGAATCCTGCAGATAATCCAACCAGGAACACCAGCACAATATTCACCGCTGCAAGTAACAGCCAAACAGGAGCTGCAATAATTCGAAATGGCAGTTTTATCAAAAATTTCAACATAATTCTTCCTCCTCACTTTGTGCCCACTGGGCACAAGGTTATTTTACCATATCCACCAGGTATGACTATCTATTTTTAAACTTCGTGCCCACTGGGCACAAAGTTCTTACCCATCCGGAATATCCTTGCCCCAGTACATGTCATGTCGAACTTCAGCATCATAAAACTGGTTGATCGTTGCAGGAGCGTTATACAATACAGTCAGCATATACTGCCGAATATTCTTCACTTTGCTTGTACTCCTGTCAAGACTGAAAAACACATACTGGATATGTTCATACCCGACTTTCAGCAAACGGCTCTTGACCACTGGTGTAGGCACAGCTTCCCCGTTGATCTGCTGATATGGCTTTGTCGAACATATTGCATCCAGCATCAGCTCTACCAGCTCTTCTACTCGTCCAGTGCCATAGCTCTGACAAAGAATCGCATATTCGATATTGTCATGGATTAACTGTCGATACTCATTTCTCTCCTGTATCCTATCTTTCCCTTTCTCTTGTTCAGATAGATATTGATAAGATTCCTTCTCGTTAAATTCAGTATAATTATATTCAGTATTATTACAGTTTGTTTTTGAAACTTCTTGAAGTTTGTTTTCTAAACTTCTTGAAGTTTGTTTTTCAAACTCCTTGAAGTTTGTTTTTGAAACTTCTTGAAGTTTATTTTTCAAACTTCCTGAAGTTTGTTTTTCAAACTTCTGTGTATTTTCAGGCTTTTCCGGCTCTTTTTCCGCATATTCTTCTATTTCTGTCTCTGTATTTTCTTTTCTCTCTGCTACATTTTCTAGTGTTTCTTCTGAATCAAAGAATGCTGGCTCATCTGGATATTCTGTCAGGCTGAAATTTTTCACGTAAATAACATTTGTTTTTCCGAGTCCGATCCGCCTCTTCTCAATCAATCCTATCCCTTTTTCCTGATCCAGCTCTTTCAGGCAATTCACCGCCTTATTCCTGCCACAGTTAAGCATTTCCATAATTTCTTCCACCGAAAAGAAAATATATGCCCTGTCCTCTTCATCAAACCACCGGTTCTTGATGGACAGTGACATCCGGTCTAACATCAGTCCGTACAGCACCTTTGCTTCACAGGAGAGATTTTTAAAATATTCACTTGTAAACAGCAGTTTGGGAATACGATAAAAACTGTACATATCGCATTCCATTCCTTGAAAATAATGGAATGTTGCTCTTATACTCATGACACATCCCTCCCTTCGTACTTATCAATGCTTCTGATTGCTCCATTCCTCCAAAAGCTGACATATAACAGTCCGTATCTTCTGTTCATCATACTCTGGAGGAAAATACTTCTTAATTTCATCCTGTTTTAATGTTACCGTTGTTTTCTTTTTACGCTCTCCTATAACCAGGAGCCGCACAATCTCTTTTGTCAGCGTTTTTTCTTCTCGATGTTGCCTTATTTTTTTTGCCTGTTCCAGGCTTGGGTATTTTCCGGTACTCTCATGCACTTCTTCCACCATCTCCTGTTCTGGAACCGTAAGATAGGAAAGCTCTACACCCACCTGCAATCCAATCACATCACGGTCTACTGCGTTTAATAAGTCATTCATCAGATACGTGAGCCGGATATAGCGATACACCTGCCTTGCACTGTCATTTCCGTTCTTTCCAATGTCTTTCGCACTGGTACCGCCTGATGTTCCCTGATGATTCATTGCTTCCATCTTCATACGGTATGCAAATGCCTTTTCACTTGGAAGTATATTAGGTCTCTGCAGATTGCTGTCTACCATTGCCCGGACAGCTGTATCCTGATCCATATTTCTGATAATAACCGGAACCTCTTTAAGACCGGCAAGTTGTGCCGCATGTCTCCTTCTGTGACCGGCGATGATTTCATATTCACCATCACCCAGCGGTCGTACCAGTAATGCCGTAAGGATTCCCTCTTCTTTCACACTTTCCATCAGTTCCGCCATTGCCTCATCATCATTTACTTGAAATGGATGGTTCTCGAAAGAATGTAAATGCTCAAGTGAAACCTGCTGGATATCGTTCGTTTCTTCTCCTCCACCAAGTAATTCATCATAGGATGTCAATTTTATCTTCGATGCACTTCTACCTTTCATCCAAAAGCACCTCCTGTGTCATCTGCCAATATGCAGCCGCTACTTTTCCTTTTGGATCATGCTCAAATATGCTGATTCCTTCTGCACTGATCTCAGCTGCTCGTACTGAAAATGGAATACTCTGTGGGAAAATCTTGATCTGGTTTCCATATGTATTAAAAATCAAATCAGATATATCTCTTGCATAGTTCGTTCTATTATCCACCATTGTGATCAATATGCCTCCGATTTTCAGTTGTTTATTAAGCTGTCTTCGCACCTTTCCAATCGTCCGTATCAGCTGTTCCAGCCCCTTTACAGGAAGATAAGCTGCCTGCACAGGTATGATCACTGCATCGACACTGGCAAGTGCATTGATCGTCAGCATTCCAAGTGATGGCATACAGTCAATCAATATATAGTTGTATTCATCTCTCATTCTTTCTATATATTGTTTTAAGACGAGTTCCCTGCTCATAATATTTACAAGTGATACTTCCATTCCTGAGAGTTCGATGTTTGCCGGAATCAGATCAATTCCTTCCTGATGATGTAAAATTCCCAGTGTGTTTTCAAATGGTTCATCTTCTACAATCTTTGTCAGAATAGTAGCCAGTGTGATCGGCAATTCATCTGGGTTTTGATACCCAAGGCTTGCCGTCATACTTCCCTGCGGATCATTGTCAATCACAAGGACTTTCTTCCCTGCTTTTGCAAGTCCGACTGCCAGATTCACACAACTTGTTGTCTTGCCAACTCCACCTTTTTGTGAACACAATGCCAGCACTTTACATTCCTTCATTACTTTCTCTTCCATCCTTTTTATCCTCCCATAAATAACTTGAACCTTTCAGCATCCATAATGCTGCTTCCAAAAATGCAAGATACCGTTCTGTCATACTATCCAGAGCTGCTTCTGAGATAACAGGTTTTTCCAACTTCAAATCTTTTGCCACATCTTCCAAAACCAAACTCATTTCCCTCATTTCTGACCGGATAATCTCAATCGTTTCTTTCTTTCCAACAACACATACATGATTGTAAATGCATGACCGGACGATATAATCCTGCTTTTTCATTCCGCTTACTTTCACTCGTTCTTCAATCGTTGCTTTTTCATAAGAATTTACACGAAACGAAACAGTTGTTGAATTGTGTTTTCCATGTCTGTCACCAGCCATCGATTATTCCTCCTCTTCCTCATGTTTCTTATCCAGCAAACCTGCTAATTTACTCTGTGTAGACGGATACAGATGTGAATAAGTATTCAACGTGGTTTCCACCTTTTCATGTCCAAGGCGTTCTGCAATCTCCAATGGAGCCACTCCCATATCAACCAGCATACTGGCATGGGAATGCCGGAGATCATGAAGTCGTATCCGCTTTACACCAGACCGTTCAATTCCAGCCGCCATACAATGCTCCATATGGGATTTTGTGAAGTGAAACAAACGCTCATTTTTCATAATTCCGTACAGATGGCTGCAATACTCTCGGAACTCATTCGCCAGAAAATCTGGCATGGTTATAATCCGGATACTTTTCGGTGTTTTCGGCTGTGTTATCACATCTTTTCCTTTTAATCGCTGATAAGATTTCGTAATGGAGATGGTCTTTTCCTCAAGATTGATGTCGTCATAAGTAAGGGCAAGCAATTCACCGATACGCATTCCGGTCCAGTACAACAGAAGAAACGCCATTCTTGTCTCAGGTTTATCACTTACTGTCTCCAGAAAATCATTGAACTCTTCCTGCATCCAAAACTCCTTCGGTTCTCCTTTGCTCTTGCCTATCGCTCCTGCCTTCCTGCAGGGATTATCCTGCAGGTTATAATATCGGATAGCATAGTTGAAGATTGCAGTCAGCTGACAGTTGATTGTTTTCAAATACGTCTGTGAATAGCCTTTTCCATTCTTATCCTTATACATCAACAACTCATTTTGCCATGCACGTACATCTGCCACCGTAATCTCACTAAGAATCTTTTTCTCAAAATACGGTCTGATCTTCAAGTCAATGATGTAACGCTTTGTATACATGGTGTGTTCCCGAAGTCTGACATCCATATCCTTATAGTAGATTTCCAGGAAGTTCCCAAATTCGATATCCACTCCCTGGCTCTGCTGCTGAAGGAAATCTCGCTCCCACTCTTTTGCTTCACCCTTGGTTCGGAATCCTCGTTTTTGTTTTCTCTTTTGGTTACCTTGCCAGTCTTTATAATAGACCTGAACTTTCCAGTTCTTTCCTTCCTTGTAAACACCCATTGCTAATCCTCAACCTTCATTCCGTAAATCTTTTCTGCCAAAAATTTGGTAGAAATTTTTCCAGCTACTACAATATAGCCTTTTGCTTTCAACTCCTTGTTGTACTCTCGCATCAAATTGTAGGCATACGCTTTAGAAACACCAAGAATTGCACACACATCATCCACATCCATATACATTTTTTCCTGCACTATACTCATACCGCTTTCTCCTCCTTCAAATACTGCTCAACGTGCTCCAGACCATAAATCTTGTCCTCTACATAACGGGTTGGCACCCGACCGAGAATCACATAATAGTTCTTGCTTGCCAGATCGGCATTCATTCTTTCCACCACCCGGTAAGCAAACGAAACTGATAATCCAAAGAGTTCTGCAATGTCTTCCACTGATAAATACATTTTCCTCTTACGCATGAAACCATTCCTTTCCCTCTTCCTGTGGAATCTCACAAGTATCTTCCACACCGTAGAAACGCTTCACAAAATACTTTGTCGGAACTTTTCCTCTAAGCGTCAGGTAGCCCTGTTCTTCCAGCTCCTTGTTTAGATTTCCGATGATCTCATAAGCCGATGTCTGTTTTACTTCCAGAAGTTCACAAATATCGGCTGCCTTTAAAAATAATTTGTTCTGCATAATCAGTACCTCCTGCATTTTGAATATTTATCTCTTCATATACTCTGTACTGGCAGACGCAAAATCGGACATCATTTTCCGAAATTTAGCAAATTATTTTAATTTCACAGTTTCCATACGTGTTATCGCTGAACCATGGAGTTTATATCATTGAAAAAGGGTATAAAAAAACAGTCTGCCCTGACGGAAAATATTTCCATCAAAACAAACTGTTCTTCATATTCACACTAATTATATTTTCTGAGCATAGTTACTTTTTGCGAAAATCTCAGATAACTCCGGAAAGAAAACAAAGAAAAAAATATTTTTTAACTCCATTTGCACTCCACCGGAACATCCAAACAGTCCACAAAGCCTTTATTTATGGGCTTTTTCGCAATTTAGTCCGCTACTCGAACTCAATCGTTCCCGGTGGCTTACTCGTCAGATCATAGAATATTCTATTCACCCCACGAACTTCATTTATAACTCTGCTCATCACTTTATTCAGAACTTCATACGGAATCTCCGCTGCCTCTGCAGTCATGAAATCAATCGTATTAACGGCTCTAAGAGCTACAGCATAATCATAAGTTCTCTCATCACCCATAACACCAACGCTTCTCATATTCGTAAGTGCTGCAAAATACTGACCAATTGTCTTATCAAGTCCGGCATTTTCAATCTCTTCACGATAAATAGCATCTGCATCCTGAACGATACGAACTTTCTCAGCTGTTACTTCGCCGATGATACGTACTCCAAGTCCCGGTCCTGGGAATGGCTGACGGAATACGAGTCTTTCAGGAAGTCCGAGCTCAAGTCCTGCTTTACGAACTTCATCTTTGAAAAGATCACGAAGCGGCTCAATGATTTCTTTGAAATCTACAAAATCCGGAAGTCCTCCTACATTATGATGAGATTTGATCACTGCGGATTCTCCGCCAAGACCACTTTCTACAACATCCGGATAAATGGTTCCCTGTGCAAGGAATTCAACAGTACCGATCTTCTTTGCTTCTTCTTCGAAGATACGGATGAATTCTTCACCGATGATCTTACGTTTTGCTTCTGGATCTGTAACGCCTGCAAGTTTGTTATAATATCTTTCCTGTGCATTTACGCGGATAAAGTTCAGATCGAACTGTCCTTCTGGTCCGAAGATTGCTTCAACTTCATCACCTTCATTTTTACGAAGAAGACCATGATCTACGAATACACAAGTAAGCTGTTTTCCAATAGCTTTGGAAAGAAGGCCTGCTGCCACTGAAGAGTCAACCCCACCTGACAGTGCGAGCAATACTCTCCCGTCTCCAACCTTCTCGCGGATCTCTGCGATTGTATTCTCAACAAAGGCATCCATCTTCCAGTCACCTGCACATTCACATACATTTTTTACAAAGTTGTTGATCATCTTTGTTCCTTCTACTGTATGAAGTACTTCTGGATGGAACTGGATTGCATACAATTTCTCAGCTGTGTTCTCAGCTGCTGCAACCGGACAGTCAGCAGTGTGTGCTGTAATTTCAAATCCCGGAGCAATTTTTGAAATATAATCAAAATGGCTCATCCAACATGTTGTTATCTCTGAAACACCTTCAAATACTTTGGAGTCTTTTTTATCAATAATAACTTCTGTCTTACCGTATTCTCTTACATCTGCACGCTCAACTTTTCCGCCAAGTACATGAGACATCAGCTGTGCGCCATAGCAAAGTCCGAGAACCGGAATTCCAAGCTTGAACAGTTCTTCTGAATAAGTCGGTGAATCCGGCTCATAACAGCTGTTTGGTCCGCCTGTGAGAATGATTCCTTTCGGATTCATCTCTTTGATTTTTTCAATATCTGTCTTATATGAATAAATTTCACAATATACATTACACTCCCTGACACGTCTTGCGACTAGCTGGTTATACTGTCCACCGAAGTCAAGGACAATCACTAATTCTTTCTTCAAATCTTTCCTCCTGTCAAATCCAATCAAAACTATTTGCTTTATCTATATATTTTTTTCTGTTCTTCATTATAGTAGAGGAATCCTTGATTTACAAGTATTTGTTTATGTAAAATAAAATCTTATCCACAATTTCTATTACTATACACGGTAATTATTCCCCTTCTGATCTATCCAAAGCAAAAAAGATGCCGAACAAATGCCCGACATCCCATTTTTATGTTCCATTTTATGCTGCAAATCTTTCTAGCTGTCTTTCAAGTTCTGTACAATCGTCTGCATACATCTGCAGTTCAATCACGTTATTCAATCCCAGATTCATGATTCCAAGTAATGACTTCGCATCTACTACTGCCCGTCCTCTTCTCATGTCCATGTTAAAGTCAAATTTACATACTGTTTTCAAGAAATCAATGATCTCATCCGGGTGTTTGAAAGTAATGTTCATTGTGCTCATTCTTTTCACCTCTTTCTGCCTTAACGGCTATGAAATCCTTTTCACTTTTCACATATATCATAGCACATTTTTTATATTTAAAAGGGTGAAATTTTTTATAAAAGTGTATTTTTTTAATTAAATATGCCTCTTATTCTCTACTTTTTTCTATAAGCAATATGAAATTACTCCTGATTATGAAATCCCAGTGGAGTTACGTCTGTATTCCGTCGGTAAAATCCCTTCCTCCTCTTTAAACACCTTACTCATATATTTGGGATCAGAGTAACCGACAAGCCCCGCAATCTGATTCATCTTATATTTTGTTGTCCTGAGAAGCTCCTTTATTTTTTCTATCCTGTATTTCCTCACAGTTTCTGTAAAATTATATCCTGTCTCCTTCTTAAACTGAGAACTCAGGTATTCTTCTGATACATAAAGCTGGCTCGCTGCTTCTTCCAATGTAATACCTCTGTCATATTCTTTTCTTACAATTTCCATTGCTTTTTGAATAAGCGTACTGTATCGCTCAAATTTATGTTCATATGATAGCATCCGTTCCAATCCTTGAATCGCTTTCTCTATCTGTTTCCAGCTGATAGCATATGTAATCTGCTGCATAAGACTCAGGATTTCTGTTTCGTCAATCTGCCCGCCATAATTTCTATAATTTAATCCAGCTGCCATGCAAAAACGAATGATACTGTATTTTATTTCTTTTGGAAAATATTTTTCTCTTTTCATTTCCTCACAAACAAGTTGAAATTGTCTGGCAATTCCTTTCTTGTTTTCATCGAAAATCATTTCCCGCATTCGTTGTTCTAATTCTACCGGATAACGCACCGGAACAACTTCAAATTTCTCAACTGTCTGCTGACAGATCAAAACTCCTCGTGGCTGAAGAAGATTCCATTCCATAAGGCTCCCTGTCTGAATCATTGCCTCTTCCAGCTTTGTCAGCTGTTTTGTCTCTATCCATACACAAATAATTGTCCCCGGAAACTTCCTACATAACCCAGTAACCACATTTTTTTGAAAATATTCTTTCCAGTTCCTAGCTTCATATACCCGGTAAATGATCAGGTACACCTTTTTCCATTGATCCGAACATATAACAGATGCCGAAAATCCACACTCATGTCTACAGATTTCTTCGAGAAATCCACGTACATTCTCCTTCTGCTCCTCGTATTCGTCTGCCATTGAAACCGTAAATAAATATCCCGGATCATCCACTGTAAAACCAAATCTCCGGATGGTCATTTCATTTAACTTCTGATTCGATATAATTTCTCCATCTCTGCAGCTCAACAGAACATTTTCAACAGTAAAAGAAGCCTGCATCCAATACTCATTCCTGATTTTTTCATGAATACGGCTTAATGCCTTCTTAAGCTCCATCGGCTGAAACGGCTGTACTAAATATCCGTCCACCCCCAGATCGATTGCCTGCTTTGCCTGTTGAAAATCTTCATCCTTTGTTATAATAATCACACGAAACTCGCGCCCTTCTGTGCGTAATTTTCTCAAAAGATTTAATCCATTCATCCGTGGAAGCCCAATGTCCATAATAACAAGGTTTGGCTGCATAACTGTTATCATCTCATATGCAGACTGTCCGTTCCCTGCAATCCCCGCCAATTCGTAATTCGGATCTACGCGTTTCAAACCTTTTTTCAGTTCTTCTAATACTTTTTCATCCCTTTCAATGATTGCCACCCGCATTTGAACAGTCTCCTCTCAATGTCCGTGTTTCCGATTGGATATCCTCTTTTATTGTAACATTAACTTCAATAATTGGAAGTATGCAAGTGTAAATATTTTTCTCTGGTGGCGAGCCCTCCCCGGATGTGACGTTCTGATTTGTTGGTGTCTAAAACCTTACGCGTTTCATGAGCCAATGATGGGTTGATCTGAAGCAGACGTTCTGTAACATCCTTATGTTTGGTCGTTACAATTTAGAACGGTCTCATTTTCTTCGATTAATACAGACTCATCTAAGCCAAGATCTCCAAGCAAGCGTAAATAAATATCTACATTTCCATCCTTATCTACTTCTATCTTCTGAATCAATCGCTTTAACTGCTGATTGGTCATCTGGTGTACATCTGTGATGTCCTCAATCTCCTTAAATGTATTATTTAAAATGTTCTCTAACTGTTCTCCCTTGGTTAAATGATAAGATACCATCTTGAGTTCATTTTCTATTCGCTCCATCTCCTGACGAGAACCGCCAATCTTCTCATTCAACTCTTCACGGGAGATTAGATCATCCGTGTACATATCCATATATTTTTGTCTTGTCTTTTGTAATTTAGCAAGTTCTGCATTTAATTCTTTTTCGTACTCTACATTTTCGTCTTTGGCTTTATATACACGCTGAAATTCATTTACCACATGAGCAATCACTTTTTTCTTTTGTTTCAATACATTTGTAAAATACTCCTGCAAAACTTCAATGAGTTCTTCCTCGTCCACAACCGTTTTATTTGGGCAACTATCTGCTCCCCGGCCGTTTCGCCCAGAGCATACCCACCGTACATACGTGTTCTTATAAGTACGAACCGTTCTACGGAAGGACCAGCCACATTCTTTACATTTGATCAATGTCGAAAACAGATGCTTATTACTCTGCCGTTCGTGACTAAGATTAAATGCATCATGTCTGCCTCTTAAAATCTCCTGTGCTTTTTCAAATGTCTCATCTTCTATGATTCGAAGTTCCGACCTCTCCACAACCATCCATTCAGTCTCGTCCTTGTCTCTTCTCTGACCTGTCAGAAAATCACTGACTTCTTGCTTGCCATTGATGATTTTTCCGGTATATATTTCATTTGTTAAAATACGGCACGTTGCATTCTGACTCCATTTGCAATTTCGTTTTGTCTTATATCCTTTTTCATTTAACATATTTGCAATCTTGGCAGCACCGTATCCTTCTTCTGTGTACCACCTATAGATTTGCTGTACAACTTTAGATTCTTCTTTATTGATTGCAAGATTAAAATAATCTCCGATTGTTTTGTCGTATCCATATACAATATTCGGAACTCGTCCTTTTTCTGCGTTCATCTTCTTTCCAAATTTTACACGCTTGGAAGTATTGGCACTTTCTTCCTGTGCTAGAGCTCCAAAGATGGTTAGTACGAACTCGCTGTTTCCCATGCTGGTCATATTCGCTGTAAGGAACTGTGTTTCAATCCCCAATGATTTCAGCTTACGGACATTCTGTAAAAGATCTACTGTATTTCTTGCAAAACGAGAGATGTCTTTTACAACAACCATATCAAATAATCCCTGCTCTGCATCAGACATCATGCGAAGAAATTCTTTACGATTTTTAATTTTAGTTCCGGAAATACCTTCATCTGCATATAATCTTACTAAAGTGTCCCCTGTGCATTTTGTGTATTCTGAGAAAAATTCCTTTTGGGCTTCTAGGCTATTGAGCTGATCGGCTTTATCAGTGGAGACTCTGCAATAGGCTGCTATGTTCATAGTATTACCTCTCTGTTATAGTTGTATCGTTCTGTTACGTCTTTTACGATATCATATTTTATATCCTGTAAATATATAAAAAGGATGCTTTACCTTTGCAAAACATCCTAAATTTATTATTGATAAACCGCAATTGGCACAACCACCAATGCAGGTCCCTTTATAACATCCCGCAAAATTTCTGGATTATCCATATTCTTTGGCATCTTTCTTCTTTGCTGCCTATTCATCGGAATCTTTTTTATATCATCAAAAATTTCATCTAACTTTATACTTTTGCCTTTAGGAATTTTTCGTAATACTTTACAGACCATATATGACTCTCCAACAAAATTTTCTTGATTACATTTAAAGTAATTTTCATCTAAATATGCTATCAATGGAAATTTCCCATCTTCAAAATTAAAGACACACGATATTGCTTTTCCTGATTGTAATTGATCCAACGCCGAAAATCCAGTAACAGCTTCTCGTGCTTTTTTATCTAATATTGGTTGATCTGTAATTTCCTGAAAAACAGATGCCAATTCACTTAATTTTTTCACAGTACTAGATAATTCTTTCATTCTAGAAAAACGTGCTGTTACTAATACTTCTAAAAAATCATCTCGGTACAAATTATTAAAAATTTCATCTGACAGACATTCGTAATATTTTATTTGTTCATCCTCATCACTATCCTGCAGATATTTAAACACTTTATCAAATTTTGCAGCATCACTAATATGAACTGATCTTTTCACCTCTTCTTCTGCTTTCCCAGTATGTGCACCATCTCCCGAAAACAATCTTCCACCTATCCCTGCTTTCAATGCATTTTCTGAACTCGTTGCTATTGATTGAGCTTCTTCATCATATATATATCCCTCAATAGATGACAAATAATCATTTACTATTTTTGTATTTAAATATAAAAAATTCCTTAGTTTCATTCAATTAACCTCCGATTATCTATAAACTACAAACATGCTGTTGCAAACTGCTTACCATAATCATTCACATATAAAATACTTTTTGTCGTTATAATTTCCAGTTCCTTGTCCATATTTTTGCTTTGATATTGTTTTAATATGGTTTTTAGTGCATCTGAATTTTCTAACATCTCATATCCTTCATCTCCCGCTGTACGATCATACATAAGTTCAATAACACCTAATTTAGATAATCTGACTAACGATGCAGATGTTTGAAAAATATTATCATCTTCCCATACAATATACCATTCTGGCATAGTATCAATAAATATTTTATTTGTGCCCTTAATGCCAATATTAGGATTTATCGTTCTTATGTATCCTCTACATGACGCAAGATACTTAAATAGTTTTGCATCATACGAATTCATTCGCTTAATTATTTCCACATATGATGGATGCACAATAGAATTCTTTCTTGAATCTACAGATGATACTAAAAGCTTTACATACATTTCTCTTAATGCTTGTTCATCAAATGTATACTTTAAAGACTCTAATGTTGGACCTGCAATAGTTATGTCAGGCTCTCGAATATATTGCTCTGGTATCTTATCTATTTGATTGTATAAATCATCTTTAAAACATTCAAGTTTATATTGATACGTAATGTTAGCTTTTTTTATCGGAAATAGAACAACATTATTAAACCAACCTATCAATGTCGATATAGCACCGTCTGTTTCTTCCGTCGTTTGAGGCAAAACAGCTTTTGCCGTTTTCGCAATATCTATTGCTGTATTTATTGGATCTTTTGTTTCCATGATTTATCCCTCCATAAATTGTTTTTTTATCTCTTCCGGCAAATATTTTGCCAATTCCTCCACCAACTCATACACCTTCGTTCCAGGTGCTATCTCCGCTGGCGTCTTTCCTTCTCCATTTTTAATAATCCGTCTTGCATACCGAATTGCCAACTTCGGATTTCCACCATTCATCAGCGTTTCAAATATGTTATCCATATTCTTCTCATACTTCCCAATTCCCAGCCCTTGAAATTTCTCATTCAAAAACTTCTTATACTCGGATCTGTGATTATTCGCTGTGTAATATGCAAAATGCAACATAAACCAGAATTCGATACACTCATTACTCCACGCCGCATGATACTGAATATCCGGATTCTTTTGATTTAATACTTCTGCCCGTTGGACCACTCCATTGACATCACTGGACGGAAAACTATCTTTATCATAGACACACCAGATTTGTCCCTTCGTAATCTTATTCTTCCGAACATATTCTTCAGCCTTTCCGATTACTCGCATGGTTTCTGCCTGACATCCTTCAATTTCGATCAAAACCATGTCACGATAAATGGGATTATCTTCGATATAACGTTTAAATCCTTGAAAATATTTCGGTTCTGTTGCTTGTCCTTCGCAGAAAATATAATACCGGAATTCTTTTTGTTCCAAATATTCCTGCCGACGCTTTTTCTTCCAGTTATCTTTCTCTTTTCTGCCTCTTTTAGCCATTCACCGTCCCCCAATCTATAATCTTTCTGAGGTATGGATCTGCACCATATTTCCCTTCCAGATACTGTTTATCGAACTTGGCATCCTTCCGTACAGATTCACCTTTCTTATTTTTAAATTCTACAAGAGAATATAATTTTGAGTTCTGACGGTTTCCTTTCGCTACAAACCAAATTTCATCTCTTCTGAATACTTCACTGTTCATAGTAGACAGATCATGTGACGTAAAAATCAACTGAGCACCTTTTTTATTCTTTTCCATATTACTGAACGTCATAATAAGATATTTAAGCAAAACCGGATGGATTTTTGCATCCAGTTCATCAATTACAAGAGTTGTTCCCTTCAACAAGCTTTTTGCAATAAACGGGAGCAGACCAAATAATTTCTTTGTTCCACTGGATTCATCAAATAAATTCAATTCTGCTTCATATTCATCTACTACGTGTTTTGTAAACACTTCAATCCGGTCATTCTCCTTTTCTTCTACACGGAAATCTACAATATCCAAATCCATTTCCTGAATCATCTGAAGCATCAGTCTTTTTACATCCTCTGATTTCGAAACAGCCATTCGTAATTCTTGCATAGGATTTCCATAATTCAGGAAATCAATCTCTTCATCAAACCAGTCAAGCACATCCTGTACCACTTCGTTTTTGCTGTAAGTAATTCCAAGATACGATAACAGCGGCAATGTATCGGATAATTCATCACTGGTTTTTAATCTTGCAAATGCACCTTTCAAAATAATTTCATCTTCATCTCGTTCAAAAAGTGCTGATTTCCGCCCTGTTTCTAATTTTATACGATCCAGCCTTTCGTATTCGATTACTTCTTTTTTTACAGTCAATTCATAGCGATACTCTGCCATTTCCGTTCTAAAAAACAGTTCAAATTCTGTTGGCTCATTTCTTGTTCCTTCATCAAAAGCAAATGGCTCTATCACAAGCTTTTTCATTTTCATTGCGATCTCTTCGTTATTACTTGTCGCATATAATGGCCTCAGTACTTTCGTAACCAGACTATGCAATGCTTCAAGGACATTAGATTTTCCTCCACCATTTGGTCCGTATACAGCAGATACCGGTAAATATAATTCCTCATCTTTATCTTTTATAATTCTGTCTTCATGCTCAGAAATGGCGGCAGCCTGCATGTCAAATGTTACCTCATCTCGTATACTCTTAAAATTTTTCACTGTAAATTGGCATAACATCTTCTTTACCTCCATTAGTCCAAACTTCTTGCCTATAATCTTATTATATTCTATTTCTTTATTTTGGCAATAGTTTTATGAGATAAAATCTCATATTTTATATTGTAATTTACATTTCAGCAATTTTCGACAAAATTATACACCTTAGACTTCATGTTAATGACTTTCTATCCATTCCTCATCTATCCGCTTTATTCCAGTTCACATTCATTTGTTTCCATCTGCACCATATTCTCCCGCAATATCTTCTCCACCTTCTCAGTATTCGCTTCTATCATCACTTTCAATATGTAATCGGCGGTCACTTCCACCGGATTCGGATTATGAAATCGATAGTTCAGTTTTCTTTTCGCCACGGTGAAGTTTCCACCTCCTCCCTGCTCACTCTTTGTCCATTACTATGAAAATTCCTTCTGAAATAGTCCTAGATTTTCAGAATGTTTTTCATAATCTGCATATTATCATTTGCCATGGCTTCACGTCTGCTGACTCCATCGATCTTTACCGGAATACATCTCTCCAGAATTCTGTCATAAATTCTTTTCTTGCATTCTGACTTAACGGTAATTCCAGCAAGAATTTTGGGAATTGATAATACTGTATCTGCCGCTCCTGCTCATTCATGTACAAATATTTCATTTGTTTCTTCCTCACCTTCTCAATATTTGAGGAAATATATTTTTGAATTTTATATCCACAAAAATTAATCCCTCTATATATCCAAAAGGAAAAGGCATAAAATACAGCCTCCTCATCAGAATTTTTTAATTTTTTCATAATTTCATTACTGTACATTCCAAAATTCCGCATAATCTTAAAGATAAGCAGAGAACCAATTAAGGTACTATAATCCCTAGTGAATTTCGCTCTTTGTTATTTCTTTCTTCTTTTTAATCTGAATTTTTATACAAGAGCAAGATCCACCTGTGTTTAACAAGTTTATTCTTGATGAATCCTCTATTTTCATCCTCTTGATTCAATTTCATCTTCATCTAATTAGCTTCCATCAAAGATTTCCGCACCATTTACATGATATTTTCTTTCAAAATTTTCAAAAAAAGCACTCGGCTTCTACCAGATGCTCTGTAAAAAATATTCAATTTTTACCTGCTTACATTTTCAATATAGCCAATATAATATTCCTAATTTCTAAATATTATTTTCAATTATTACGATGCGGTATTACCCGGGTGGATCTTGCTCTTCTCTTTCAATATCAATATAATTCTATTTTTCGATAATCTATGACAGTGTCGCAGTTAAATGATATACTAATTCTAGTTTATAAATTCGGAGGTATATTATGTCGAACATTCAGATAACAGAAAATGGACCAGGAAAATATTCTCCTGAATGGTTTTATAGCGAATCTCAGACTCCAGAATGGATTTCATTTGCTCACAAGGCTGATGAGCTACGAGAAAATTTTATAAATCTTTTTGGAATAGAACGCTTAAAATCACTTTCCGGAAAGGATTTGTTAACTTCTTTATTTTATAATGACGAGGGAAATAAAAGCAATCTCTGCTATATACTTGAAATGGACAAAGATATTCGCGAAGTATTTGGAAGCATTTCCGGCGGAGCAGCATACAAATTTGGATTATTCTATCATAAAAAAAATCAAAGTTGGACCTGTGGATCTCCATTAAAACCTATACGACTTACTGAAGATGAAGCAATACAAAAAGCAGAAGAAATGCGAAATAATCTGGTTGAAGGTGCTGAAATAATATCTTCTTTTGGTCCTTTAGATTCTGAAGAAGATTACGAGCAACTCTATAAACAGCTGGAACATATCCCGGGAATCAATATGGTATGGCGCATGAAATATTATCAAATGCTCTTTCCAACATTATTCGCTCCATTTTATGGACAGGATATTCAGCTGAGAGTATTGCATTTTCTAAATCAAAAACCAAGTGATATTCCTTTCATTCGCATGGGACAAATTTCATTATATGCAAGAAAATGCAATGTTCCCGGAGTTGTCTTTGCTCATATTTATGGGAAAAATGTAGGATATACTAATGAGACTAATGATTCTGACACAAATACGCTTTCCGATAAAAAACATAAAACGCACTACTGGATGTATACCGTCTTTGATGATAAAAGTTGGAATGAATGCCAACAAAAAGGAATCATGGTTTTAGGTATGGACGATATTGGTGATTATTCCCAATTTGCTTCCAAGGAAGCTCTCCGTCAAGAACTGATAGATGTGTACGACAGTAGTACTTCACGGAAAAATCAGGCTTTGATGGCATGGAATTTTGCGAATACCGTATCAGTTAACGATGTGATTTTTGCGAAACGCAGCAACACTCTTGTTGGTAAAGGTATTGTCACTGGAAATTATGTCTTTGACGATCTTCGTCAGGAATATAAAAATGTCCGTGCTGTAAAATGGCTTCAAGTTGGCGAATGGGAACATCCTGGTAATGCAGTAGCAAAACGCTTAACTGATATCACTCCATACACAGATTATATTGAAAAGCTTACTTCCATCTTTGCTCCTGATGAACTAGATGATGTAGATACACAACCAGAAATAGACTATCCTGCTTACTCTTCTGCAGATTTTCTCTCAGATGTGTATATGACTGAACAAGATTACGAAACACTAGTAAATATCTTAAAAATGAAGAAAAACATTATTTTGCAGGGTGCACCTGGAGTTGGGAAAACATTTACTGCCAAGAGACTTGCTTATTCCATTATCGGTGCAAAAAATCCTGACCGTGTTCAAATGATCCAGTTCCATCAGAGCTACTCATATGAAGATTTTATTGAAGGATACCGACCAACTGAAAATGGGTTCACAATTAAAAAGGGCTCTTTTTACAAATTTTGCAAACTGGCTGAAGATGATGATGAAAATGATTATTTCTTTATCATTGATGAAATCAATCGAGGTAATTTAAGTAAAATATTCGGTGAATTGTTTATGCTGATTGAAAAAGATAAGCGAGGGATTGAACTGCAGTTGTTATATTCTGACGAGAATTTCTCTGTACCTGCAAATGTATACATTATTGGTATGATGAATACTGCTGATCGTAGTCTTGCTATGTTAGATTATGCTTTAAGACGACGTTTTTCATTCTTTACTATGAAACCGGGATTTAATACACTTGGTTTTCAAGCTTACCAGGATTCTCTAAGGAGTGATGCCTTTAACAAATTAATTGCTTGTGTGAAACAGCTCAATTCTAAGATAGCAGAAGATATATCATTGGGTGAAGGATTCTGTATTGGTCACAGTTATTTTTGTGGTTTAACACCAGAGACAACCAACGCACAAACTTTGTCATCCATTGTAGAATACGAATTGATTCCACTTTTAAAAGAATATTGGTTTGATGAGCCCGCAAAAATCGTAGATTGGTCTGATCGACTAAGGAGTGCTGTTAAATGATTCCTGTACAAAATATTTATTGTATGCTGTCCTACGCTTTTCAAGCATTGCAAGCACAAAACTACAAAAATCTGGCTACAGAAAATTTTCATAATACCGCTGAATTATGTGCAGCCATTCTTGATAAGGGCATTAGCATACAGTTAAAACGAGGCTTAGGAAGAGATTATGTGCCAAAATCAGAATCTCTTTCTACACTACAGGGAAAGCTTAATATTTCTGAATCCATTAAAACTCAGACTCTGCTGAAGAAACAAATGATTTGTACATATGATGAATTTTCAACTAATACACAATTTAACCAGATTATTAAATCTACAATGTTATTGCTTCTTAAAGCCAATATCACAAATACGCGAAAAAAGAGTCTACGAAATCTGTTATTGTTTTTTTCTGATGTTAATGAAATTGATTTACGTTTTGTAAATTGGAACCAACATTATAATCGTTCCAATCAAAGTTATCAAATGTTAATTGGAATCTGTTATCTGATTTATAACGGACTTCTACAGACACAGAACGACGGTACCACAAAAATAATGGATTTTTTTGACGAACAACGTATGTGCCGTTTATATGAAAAATTTTTGTTTGAATACTATCGTAAAGAACATCCAGAACTATCTGCCAATGCATCACAGATCGCATGGCAACTTGATGATTCTGAGAACCAATTGCTTCCTAAAATGCAAACCGATATTATGTTATCTCAAGGAAACAATATACTTATTATCGATGCAAAATATTATTCACATATGACTCAGCAGCAATATGGAACAAACACTTTGCATTCCAATAACCTCTATCAGATTTTTACATATGTGAAAAATAAAGAATTTGAATTAAAAGACTGTGAACATACTGTCTCTGGAACGCTTCTTTATGCACAGACTGATGAAGATGTTATTCCCAATAATACATACCAGATGAGCGGAAATCAGATTTCTGTGCGTGCATTAAATTTAAATCAAGATTTTTCCGGAATTGCAGAACACTTGGATTCCATCGTAACATCATTTTTTTAATCTAAAAATTTGTATTACAATGCTACCTTCTATTACATTTCTTGGAAGAAGGTAGCATTACAGATATTTATTTTATCTTTAAATATTTTGTTTTTAATCGTTTCAAAAACTGAACCTCTTTTTCTTCTTCACAATCCAAAACTGTCAAATCAATAGCAGACTCACATTCTTTTTCTAATTTGTTATTGATTTTCTTTAACTCCCGCTCTATTTCAGTTGAATATTTTCTATATATAAGCAAAATATCCACATCGTTATATCTATTATTTAATTCTAATACCGATCCGAATAAATATACATGTTCAAAATATTTAAAAAGATCCACACTCTCTTCCAATTGTATAATAATTGATTTACTTGATTTCTTGAACATATTCATAAAATGCATCCATGGTCAATAATTTTACGTTCATTTTTTCTGCCCTTTCATACGCTTGTCTAGATATACAGCTTTCACCATTCCAATTATGTAAATTAACAATAACAGTATCCTCCTTTGGTAACATTTCCATCAATTTTACTTGTCCTAAACAATATTCATAAACGAAAATCATCTTAATATGATTTATGCTAATTTCTCTTAGATTCTCATCATTTATAAATTTAAATGGAACTTTCTTATTTCGTATATACTTTAAAGCAAAATTTAAACTCTCCAGTCTTACATTTGTTTTTTTAAAGCATTTATAATTATAATATATTTGCCTAAGTCTAGGTGCATCATCCAAAAATACTTGAACTGTTTTATTGTTTTCCACCATTAAAATACAGGGATGCTCAACTCCCATTTCTATGGCAACAAATTTCTCTTGTTCTTTCAATTTCTTTATCAACAATTCTAAACATTCCGTAGATGGGATAAGTGACTCTTCTACTGGAACAACTCCAAATATCGAATTTATCTCTACAGGGAAAAGAATTTCTCGATTTTTTTCATCATCGCCACGTGTAGCTTCAAACTCCTCAATATGGGCCATAAATAAATGAATACTAGCTAAATTTGAATACCACTCCTCTTGTTGTTTCTGTATTAAATTTAAATTTGTTTTCAATAATAATTTTAACTTTCTATTATTTATCAATATAACAGGTTCAAATTTATCCCAAAGTTTTTTATTATTTTTCTTATAATAATTTTCATAAATCGTCTTATTTTCCATTAGCAATGGAACAACAGCCGCTTCTAGTTCTTCAAATGTAGTAAATTTCTTTTCAAAAAAATTTTTTAATTCTTCCTGCCGGGTTTTCTTCCAACTCAAAATCTCTTGTGGCGTAAAAGCATTGTTTTTATCAAAATTTGTATGACAATTTGGACACAGCAAGACCAAATTTTCAAAAGAATTATCTGCCGTCTTGCAATATGGATCAATATGAGCTTTTTCTATTATATCTCCTGTCCCTGCAAATAAATTACATCGGCAATTTGGATTCATACAATATCCCATAGATTCTGCATACAATCTTCTCTTTACATTTTCATCAATATATCTACCACTCATACTTTCCATCCTTTACTTATGTACCTAGTAAACTTGTTTTCTTGTATCCTCTCTTTTTCATAAAAAGTTTTTCTTTTATTATACACAAAAAAGCTATAGTTTTCCTATGGCTATTTATATTTATTTTAATTATTCATTATAAATCATCTTACTATTTAATCATCCATATTATTTTTAATCGTTCTGTTTTATTACTACCTTATGCACCGTACTCTTACTAATCCGAAACTGTTTCGCTGTCTGTCTCACTGTCGCATTATTTTCTATAATATAATTTGCAATTTCTACTGCACGCTCCTCAATATATTCTCTCATAGAAAAGCCCCTGCATAGTTTGTTTTTTACAATCTATGCAGGGGCAAATCAATGTATGTCTAATTCCTGTTCCATCTATTCGTAGAAAATATCATACCATACAACTTAATACTCAAATACTGCCACACCATATCCCGGAAGAGGATATGCAAAGGAATATTTCTGACCATCACATTCCTGTTTCTCTGGCTTGTAAACCAATTGGCGTTCCTCTCCTGATCCGCCGTATTTTGTCTCATCACTGTTAAGAACAAGCTTAAACTGCTTTCTTCTCGGAACACCAACACAGTAATCCGGTCTGTCTACCGGTGTAAAGTTGCATACAAAAAGCAGATTCTTCTTCCCATCCTTTGAATGTCTTGTGAAACTGAAAATACTCCGGAAGATATCATCCTTATTGATCCAGTCAAATCCCTTCGGATCATTATCCAACTCATACAATGCCTTATTCTTCTTATAAAGATGAAGCAAATCTTTATACCAGTTCCGAATCTGCTGATGTGGTTCTTCTGCAAGAAGGAACCAATCCAGTTCTCTCTCTTCACTCCACTCACGAAGCTGTGCGAACTCCTGTCCCATAAAGAGAAGCTTCTTTCCAGGATGTCCCATCATAAATGCATATGCCACCTTCAAGTTGCGGAACTTATCCCATCCTTCTCCCGGCATCTTATTCAACATGGAGCATTTCAGATGAACAACCTCATCATGAGAAAGTACAAGAATATAGTTCTCTGAATATGCATATTCCATAGAAAATGTCATCATATGATGTGCATTCTTTCTGAAATAAGGATCCAGTTTCATGTATTCTGTAAAGTCATGCATCCAACCCATATTCCACTTCAAAGTAAATCCAAGTCCATCATCCTCAGGAGATCCTGTCACCTTCGGCCATGCTGTAGACTCTTCTGCGATCATCATAACGCCTTTATTTCTTCCGCAAACTACAGAATTCAGATGTTTAAAGAATGCAATCGCCTCAAGATTCTCATTTCCGCCAAATTTATTCGGAATCCACTGTCTATCTTCTCTTCCGTAGTCCAGATACAGCATAGATGCCACTGCATCTACACGAAGTCCGTCTACATGATAATGTTCAACCCAGAACAATGCATTCGCCAAAAGGAAGTTAGAAACTTCCGGTTTTTCATAATTGAAAACCTTCGTTCCCCAATCAGGATGCTCGCCCTTTCTCGGATCTAGATATTCGAATGTCGGTGTTCCGTCAAAATCTGCCAGACCATGTGCATCTTTCGGGAAATGCGCCGGTACCCAGTCAAGAATAACACCGATATTATTCTTATGAAGATAATTTACCATATATGCAAAATCTTCCGGTGTTCCATAGCGTGAAGTTGGTGCATAATATCCGGTTACCTGATATCCCCAGGAACCGTCAAATGGATGCTCTGCGATTCCCATCAACTCAACATGAGTATATCCCATCTCTTTTACATACTTTGTAATTGCTTCTGCAAACTCACGATATGTATAAAATCCTTCATCTTCTCTTCCAGGATGTCTCATCCAGGAACCCATATGTACTTCATAAATAGACACTGGTTCTTCTTTGTTATCCCATTTCTCACGAGCAGTCATCCACTTACTGTCTGACCAGTTCAGATTAGAAATATCTGTGATTCTGGAAGCTGTTCCCGGCCGGAGCTCTGCATAATTAGCAAATGGATCTGCTTTGTAAATCTTCTCACCCGCCTGTGTCTCTATACAGAACTTATACAAATCCCCTTTCTTCGCCTCCGGAACGAAGCATGTATATATTCCGAGAGGCTCCCCTCTCTTCATCTTATCTTTCGTCTCATCCCAGTCATTAAACTCTCCGATTACAGAAACGTTTACTGCATGAGGAGCCCATACCGCAAAATATACTCCTCTTTTTCCGTTCTTTGTCACCTCATGGGCACCCATCTTTTTATAAATCTCATAATGATTTCCCTGCCCAAAAAGATAATGGTCAAGTTCTCCGATCTCATAAGGCTGCACTTTCGTCTTCGTGCTGTTTTTCTTAACCATAAAGCCACCTCACTGCTCAAATATATTCCTGATTGTAATGATTTAAAAACCATACAATTTCTTATAGATCAAGGCACATTACCGAATCATTCAATTGGTAACAAAGTTTCATTCTACCCTTGAACACTATAGTTTTATTATACTTGATACTGTATAAAAAAGAAAGAGAAAATGTATTATTGCACAAAAATAGACAGTCGTTTTACTGACTGTCTATTAATTCTTAACAAATATATGTCATTAAATGTTGAAATCTTTCTCTGAAAGCAGAATTCTGTCGGAAGAATCTGTATTCTTTCCAAATACTCTCTTCACAAGCTTCTTTGCGGAAGCTTTCTGTGAATGAGCGATTGCATCATCCATCACTTCTTTCACTTCTGCTACTGTCACTGCATGATCTTCTCTCTGTAAAGAATCAATCTTACTGTACAGTGCAAGAATTCCCATCTCATCGATTCTGTAACCATTCTCCTGAGCATAAGTCTGTCCAAATGTTACAAGCTCATCATTAATAAAGATCGGCACTTCAAGTCTGGAAGTAAATTTTCTTCTGAATTCTCTGTTGGAAGAAAGAAGTCTGTCCAGTGGTTTTCTCTGCTCTTCAAGAACTACCAAAAGTTCTCCTGTATCCTGCTCCATTGCTTTGTTCAGCTTGGCGAGTGTTTTTTCGTTCATCTGTCCGGCTTTTTCAATGATCAGTGCACCGCCGTACAATTTACGGAAAATGTCTCCGATTCTCTTCTTATTCAGTGACTCACCTGTCACAATTGCAACCTTACCCTGACGAATATCACGCTGCTTCTGGATTGCCTTTACAACATCAACAGCAAGGACTGTCTTTCCATTTCCTTTATTTCCAATAATCAGAAGGTTTCCTGTTTTGGAAGTTCCTTTGCGGTTTGTACAGTTCTTATCCTGCTCAAGTACATCTACCAGCTGCTCACTCATACCACGCACAGGTACAAAATAAGAGAAGAGTTTTTTCTGTTCCTCTGTAAGCCCTGCTCTTGTACCGATTCCACTCTGTGTTTCAAGATCATAACGACCATGTACGATAAATCCTGTATCAGACATTGCATCTGCAATCTCATCTAATGGTAATGGTGATGTCTTACCTGTTGCGATCAATTTCGCAGTCTCTTTACGACTCAATGGTGTCGTCGCAGACATGATATCAATTCCGTCATCTTCATCCGGGATCTCTCTGTCATCCGGTTCCTCACTATGCGCTGGATTCACGCTGAATTCATCTTCAAAATTTGGCACTTCTTCATAAGAATTCAGACCAAGAAGATCATCATCTGAAATCTTATCTTCTGCTGTGAAAAGATCTCTTGGATTGATTACTTCATCATCCTCATCGTCTTCTTCATAACCATAGGCATCCAGATCTTCATATCCTTCTTCCTCACTGAACAGATCATCATCAGCGTCTTCATAATCATCCGGCAGATCGTCATCAGACTCTTCATAATCATCCAACAAATCGTCATCAGACTCTTCATAATCATCTAAAATATCGTCTTCGTCAAACTCTTCTGCATCATCCCAGTCATACGCATCATAATCTTCGTACTCATCCTCACCGAGTCTGAGATCATCCGCAAGCTCTCCCATATTTTCATGTGGTTCTTCTTCTACCTCAAGAACTTCTTCTGAACTTACTGTTGCATCTACTTCTTCCTCTTCCGGAATAACACCTTCAATCTCATCAATCAGTTTCTGTATCTCTGGTGATAAAATTGGTTCTTCATTATTTTTATTGTCCATAGTCTCTCTTACTGCTGCTCCTTCTGAATCATCTTCATCATTGACAACTTCAGTTTCTGAGATCAGTTCCTCCACCTCAGATAAATCTTCTGATTCATCTGTCAGATCTTCTGACTCAGCTTCATCTATTTCAAGGATTTCTTCCTCTTCCGGTTCTGCCTCTTCTACTTCAAGGATTTCTTCCTCTCCCGGTTCTGCCTCTTCTACTTCAAGGATTTCTTCCTCTTCCGGTTCTGCCTCTTCTACTTCAAGAACTTCTTCCTCTTCCGGTTCTGCCGCTTCTACCTCAAGGATTACTTCCTCTTCTTCTCCTGCTTCTATAGCAACTGCATCTTCTGAGACATCTTCTGAAGCCTCCTCCACTGCCTGTTCTATAAGCTCTTCTTCTGTCTCCGGTTCCGGTATCAGTTCTTTCATCCCTGATGGAACTACTCGTTCTTTACTGGCTTCCTCAGCTTTCTTCTCTTCTGTCAGTTGATTCACGATCTCAAGATCTTCTACATCCTCAATTGCTGCAATATCCTCTTCCAGATCTGTCATATCCGGTTCGACTTCTTCTCCCGGTTCTGCCTGAACTTCCGGTTTCGGGTTGAGTAATTGCTGCAGAGCTTCATCTAACCGCATCGTATCTCCAAGTTTCTTCTTGACTGGTTTCACCGGATTCTTACTGACAATCGGTATGGAAGCAGTATCTTTGCTAAGTGTTCTCTTATCTCCACTTGTCTCTACCGTTGCCGGCTGAACTTCTGACTCATCCTCGGAAGATTCTATAACTTCTGCTGTTTCTGCTCCTGTTTCTTCCGGATTTTCTACTTCGGCATCCGGCTCTTCTGCCGCTTCCAAAGTAACCGCATCCGTATCAATCACATCGGAAGTACTGTCGTTCTCCATCACCGGCTGCTCTGTCAGCCCGATTGATCTTGTATCTCCAAGTGCCTCGGCTCCTTCTGATGCAGAATCTTTTCCCTCGTCTTCTTCTAAATAGGAAGCCAGATCCGGTATTTCTTCTGTCTCGGAAGAAAGCTTCTCGTATCTGTGATCATATTTCTGCTGCTGCGATGGTGACAATGGCTTATACTGCATCTTCAGTTCCATTGCCTTATAAACATACTTACCCTCGCTGAACCAGAGGATCAGATCATCACACTCTTCCAGACATTCTGTCATCATCCCTGCTTCGCGATAAAGCTTCGCCAGTTCATAAGCCCACTCTTCAATATATTCTGCCTTCTTAAATTCCTCCAGAGCCTCGATCTGCTGTTCGATCGGCGCTCTCTGCGCTCTTAAGATCTGATATCTAAGGATATGCCTGTTCGGATCTTTCGGTGCAATCTGGATAAATTCGTCATAATAGTCAATTGCTTCATCTATATTCTTTGTCTTAATTGCAAGAGAACATAACTTATAGATCACCTTGCGGCTTCCTTCAGAGCGGCGATATGCAAGATTCATCACATCATAGCTCTTCTGATACTCTTTTGTTTTCTCATAAATATCACTGACATTCATCAGCATCCCTGCGTTACGGACACGCTTCCAGTCAATCAGATCTGCTGCTGCCGCTGCTTTTCTGTATTCTCCATCTTCCATAAGTTCCAGCATCTCTTCTGTCTTTAACTTATATTCATACTTATCCACTGTACTCACCTCATTGTCATTGAAATATTAGTTTTGGTCTGAATGTGTCCATTAGGCACTAGCCGATACTCTTTCATTATTCTACCATATGAGGTCTGTAATGTCAAAAAAATGCACCTTCAATTCCTTTTGAAAGTGCATTTTTAGTGTTATTTAATTGTATTATTATTATAATTTTATATTTTGTATCGGAGATTATTCGCGATTCTACGTTCCTGTGAGACCTTTGTCGTCTGTTATTTTATCACCTGAATGATTTTCATATCCATTCAATACTTTATGTATTAAATCTTCTGTCAAGTCATTCCTGCTTTTATAACAAATCTGAGATTATAACATATCCTTTCAATGTTTCTTTACACATTTTTCATTCTATGTTATATGCGGTATTTTTATTCAATACATCTATGAGTGATTCATCTTTTTCTCTTTGCTTCCAGTTTCCGTACTCTCCGATCTTTGATCTTCTTTTCTTTCTACTGGACTTTTACGCTTGGCAAAGGTCTCTTTCTTCACAGGAACCTTCACTCATCATACCACTGACATATTGATAAAAATCTGAAACTATACTGTCCATGGGACTGACCTCCTGTTGAACTTGTATTTTTAATCTAATCAGGCATCTGTTACTTTTGCCTTCTTAGTTAAATATCTTTGGGAGATTTCTTTCTCTCTTTGATGGTTATATAATAACATTCGGCGTCTAATTTGTCAATATATTCATTTGATTTTTTTATATTTTTTATTTATTATCTACTTTAGTTGTAATTGTCTGAATTTTCAAATATTTCAATTAACAGATTTCTGCTCCAGCCGGCATTTCTTTTTCCGGTGTCATCAGTGCAAGGTTACCTTCTGCATCTTCTGCACAAAGTAGCATCCCCTCTGAAAGTACGCCTGCCAGCTTCGCAGGTTTCAGGTTTACAAGAACCATAACTTTCTTACCAACCATTTCTTCCGGTGTGTAATGTGCTTTGATTCCGGATACGATCTGTTTTACCTGGCTTCCAACTTTTACCTGAGAGCAGAGAAGCTTTTTGGATTTCTTTACAGCCTCACATGCAATGATCTCTCCAACCTGGAATTGCATTGCTCCGAACTGCTCAAATGTGATCTCATCTTTCGGCTCAATGTCGATAACAGCTTCTTCCTCTTTCTTTTCTTCTACCTTCGGATGAAGTTCTTCAACTTTCTTCATAACCTCTTCGAGATCCATTCGCTGGAACAGGATCTCCGGTTTCTCTGTTACATGTCCGTTACCAAGCTGCTCAAGAATCTTCTTGCTTGTAGAAGGCATAAAAGATTCAAGAAGTCTTGCCCCTTCAGAAATGCTCTGGATCAGATTCCAAAGTACTGTAGAAAGGCGATCCTTCTTGGATTCATCTTTTCCGAGTACCCAAGGAGTTGTCTCATCAATATATTTATTGCAGCGTTTGAACAGATTGAAGATTTCTGTAATCGCATCGGCAACGCGGAGGTCTGCCATCTTAGCATCAACTGCTTTAGAAGCATTCTCTACAACTGCTTTCAATTCTGCATCTACATCTTCTACAACACCCTTATCTTCTACTGTTCCGCCGAAGTATTTGTTTGTCATAGAAACAGTTCTGTTTACAAGGTTTCCAAGTGTATTTGCAAGATCAGAGTTCAGACGCTCTACCATCAGCTCCCAGGAAATAACACCGTCATTCTCGAATGGCATCTCATGAAGCACGAAGTAGCGAACTGCATCTACGCCAAAGAAATCAACGAGTTCATCTGCATAGAGAACATTTCCCTTGGATTTACTCATCTTACCGTCTCCCTGAAGCAGCCAAGGATGTCCGAATACCTGTTTCGGAAGTGGAAGATCAAGTGCCATAAGGAAGATTGGCCAGTAAATTGTATGGAAACGGATGATATCTTTTCCGATCAGATGAAGGTCTGCCGGCCACAGCTTGTTGAACTGCTCTGTACTGTTTCCGTCTGCATCATATCCGATTCCTGTGATATAGTTTGTAAGAGCATCAAGCCATACATATACAACGTGCTTTGGATCGAAATCTACCGGAATCCCCCACTTGAAGGATGTTCTGGATACACACAGATCCTGAAGTCCCGGAAGAAGGAAGTTGTTCATCATCTCGTTCTTACGGGCAACCGGCTGGATGAACTCCGGATGTGTATTGATATGCTCGATCAGACGATCCGCATACTTGCTCATTTTGAAGAAATATGCCTCTTCCTTTGCCGGCTGAACCGGGCGTCCACAGTCCGGACATTTTCCATCTACAAGCTGAGACTCTGTGAAGAAAGACTCACACGGTGTACAGTACATTCCTTCATAATGTCCCTTGTAAATATCTCCCTTGTCGTAAAGTTTCTTGAAGATCTTCTTAACCTGTTTCTCATGATCTTCATCTGTTGTACGGATGAATTTGTCATAAGATGTATCCATCAGATCCCAGATTCTTTTGATTTCTGTTGATACATTATCTACGAATTCCTTTGGTGTGATTCCAGCCTCCTCGGCTTTGAGCTCGATCTTCTGTCCATGCTCATCTGTTCCTGTCTGGAAGAATACATCATATCCCTGGCTTCTCTTGTAACGTGCGATTGCATCTGCAAGCACGATCTCATATGTGTTTCCGATATGCGGTTTACCTGATGTGTAGGCAATCGCTGTTGTTATATAATATTTTGGTTTTTCTGACATTTTTCTGCCTCCTTTTCCCACAATGTGGGATTTTTTCTCAACTTTCAGTGATTACTAATACGATTTTTTCTGGATTTCCCGTAACAAAGAATGTGCCAAGGCACATTCTTGCACTTGCGGCGGTCGTTTGCGACACCTACTTTGTACGCCACAGTGCACATCCCTAGCGGAGCGTTTTTAATATATTAGGAACGAACCTAATACATTAAAAAACGCCCTCCCAGAGACTTGCATCCCTGAGAAGACGAATCCTACTTTCGTGTTACCACTTCTCTTCGTTCCTTCCTCGCGGAAAGAAACCTCTATGAGTATCTGCACTTTCGTTAGTAAAAACTGCTTTGTTAATCAAAACCACTTTGAATACTACGGCATTTCTCACTGTTGATACTCTTCGCTATAAAGGGCGAATCCCTTCACAGACTAACCCGGATCTTTTTATTCAAGATTGCTGCTTAAACAACCCACTTGATTACTCTGTTCAGGCTCATCTGCGCTGCTCAGAAGCCATCTTCATCTGTCTTCCATCCATCCCTCTCAACATCCGGCCTGACAGCCTTCAGGACTTTTCTGTAGAATCTGTTACAGACTACTCTCTTCCTCATCGCGTTTCGCTTATCACTGCTTTTCATTCCTTAAAAAGGGTAGCATAACGCGAATAGAATGTCAAGATACACCGCTTGTTGTTTTCTTTTTCGATTCCTCTGTTGCCCCGGCAGCATTTCCTTTTGCTTTCACTCTTGGAAATGTAATATCTACCCGGAACAAATCTCCATCCAAATACAGATCAAATGTGCCGCCCTGCATCGTTGTAAGGCTCTTCGCAATGGAAAGTCCCAATCCACTTCCCTCCGTACTTCTGGAAATATCTCCGCGGATAAAACGTTCTGTCAGTTCGTCAGCCTGAATATTCAACTGATGCTCGGAAACATTTTTCAACGAAAACCTTACCTTTGTATCATCTGTTTTCAGAGTCGCATAAACTCTTGTTCCAGGCATTGCGTACTTGGCTGCATTTCCGTAAATGTTTTCCAGGACACGCCACATTCTTCTTCCATCGACATGCACAACAGCCGGTTCTGCCGGAAGATCTGTGACGATTGCCAGATTTCTCACCTCGAATTTTTCTTCGAGTTCGCCCTGCGTCTGCTGGATCATTTCCGACAGATCAAGATCCATATATTCCAGCGAAATATTTCCGCTGCTGACTTTCGATGCTTCTACTACATCTTCTGTCAATGTCTTCAGTCTCTGAGCTTTCTCTTCCAGAATATTCAGATAATCCTGAACTTTCGGATCCGCCGGATCCGTCTGTCTTAAGATACCGACATAATTCAAAATGGACGTCAATGGTGTCTTAATATCATGAGAAACATTTGTGATCAAATCTGTCTTGAGACGTTCGTTTTTCATTGCCTCAGCAACTGCTTTATTAAGTCCGGTTCCGATTCCGTTGATCATCAATGCAATGGTTTTATTCTCTCCATGCAGTCCGTCAATTGGAATCTGATAACTCATATTTCCGGCAGCAATCTCCTGAATTCCTTTTCTCAGTCGGTTCTTCTCCATCACATTTGCAACCATGTAATAGAATAGCACTGCGTCAGCGATCAGCAGCAGAAGCGCCAGGAAGAAATCTCCATTCCAAAGTACGAGAAACTGAAGCAGGAAATAAAGAATCAAAAGTCCTGCTGTTTTCTTTGTAAGCTTCACATCTCGGAATACTTTTCCAAGAAATACTCCCACACTTCGAAGCAGACTGTTCTCCCACAGACTCTTTGCTTTAATTCTTCTTACCAGACTGAGGTAACCGGCAAAGAAACAAGTAAAAGTGAACACTCCATAGGAAAACGCACCCACTGATTCTCCGAGACTTAAAGTCTGCATATATACATTCGGAACATAGGATGATGGAATAAATGTATCACTTTCCACAGCCCCATAGGAACTACACAACCCTGTAATTCCATCAAATCCTGCTACGAAAAAGAAATAACTTCCAATCACCCAGACAAAAATAATAACTGCAGCGGCAATCTCTGTCTTTCGGGAATCGAACTTTAACAAATGCAGTTCTTCATCCTGCGGTTTTCTTCCTGCCCCCAATGTCAGCCACACTACTGTGATCAAAAAGAGTACTCCGCTGAAAATCATAAAATGTAATGCTGCTTTCATATGCGGAATATTATTCTGATACTCAATACTGTTCTGGTAGAATTGATCCTGAATCGGATATTTTGTATCAACCGCAACTGCAAAAACATCTTTCCACTTTGTTCCTCCGGAATAATAACCATAAGAACGAATATTAAGCCATTGATCAGAATAAGATACATTCATATTCGTCTTAAAATCTTTCAATTCCGGATAGATCACCATGTATTTCACAGATTTTTTAGACGCAGAAGCTATTATATTCTCTATGCTGTCTCTTACATCTGCATAATTTGCATATTCTGCTTTATTTGTAGTAACTTTCTTTGTCGATTCATCTGCGTACAGATAGGTAAAATTGGTATTTCCCTCTTCCAGATAATTCCAACCGTCTTCATAATCCTGCCAGTCTTCATAGATTGTTTGCAATGCTGTAGCTATATTATCGTAAACCAGCGACAATCTTCCATTTAGCTGCGGATTGTTATTTACAACCTGAAGCAGATTATCCGCTTCAGCCGGTGCGTATTTCTCTATCAGAGACTGGCCAAAATTCCAGCAGTCTGTATAAAGCAGATCACCATTTTCATCTGTAATCTGAAATGTATAATATCCGGAAGTTGTAAATTCACCTGCCTGCAATCCTGCCAGGAACTGATCTCTGTCCTGTTCGCCCATCTGAAATTGAAGTTTTCCTGCATTTACAAGAGAGAAGAAATCATTCATATAATAGTAGTAATAATTTCCGTCTGGTTTCTGGCAGACGATCACGCCATTCTGTTTGTAAAGATTGTCGTTATCTGTCCCACTGTAAGTTTCGCCCCAGTTCACCAGCTCTTCCATTGTGTACGTGACGCCGGACAGATTCGTCTCAGATATCTTTCCCTTCTTCGACAGTTCCATTACATCCACCAGTTTTTTCGGATTGTAGGCGCCATCACTTTCAAAAAGATTCTGCAGATAAAGCTTCTCCTGTACATCGTACATGTAACTTTCGACCATCTTGCTGAATTCTTCGGATTCTTCAAAAGACTGTGTATTCATCTTTTGGATCTGTGAAAAACTCATCCCCCCCGCCAGTGTCAGGAGAGAAAGCAAATTTGTCACAAGCAATGCTCCGCTAAGAATCGCCACAACAAGAACAATTGTCCTTGTCACGGTCTTCCTGTACCATTTCTTCATTGTTAATCCTTTCTTATATGCCTTTTTATGCTTTTTCGATTTTATATCCGACACCCCAGACTACTTTCAGGTAACGCGGATCTTTCGGATTGATCTCTATTTTTTCTCTGATATGACGAATGTGAACTGCAACTGTGTTATCCGCACCAATTGCCTCTTCATTCCAGATGGATTCATAAATCTGATTGATTGAAAATACTTTTCCCTGATTCTTCATCAGAAGCAAAAGGATATTGTATTCAATCGGTGTCAGTTTCACAAATTCTCCGTCTACTGTCACCTGCTTGAGATCATCATTGATCTGAAGGCCGCCTACCTTATAAATTGTCTCTTTTGGCTCCTGTGCTGTTCCGCCAAGTTCGTTAAATCTTCTCAGCTGTGATTTCACTCGTGCTACAAGTTCCAACGGATTGAATGGCTTTGTCACATAATCATCCGCACCGATATTGAGTCCAAGAATCTTATCGGTATCTTCTGACTTCGCAGACAAGATAATGATTGGCAGACTGTTCTTCTCGCGGATCTTCAATGTTGCACGGATTCCGTCCAGTCTCGGCATCATGACATCGATAATCAGAAGATTCACCTTCTCCTTCTCCAAAATCTCCAGTGCTTCGATCCCGTCATACGCTTTTAAGATCTGATATCCCTCCTGAGAAAGATAAATTTCAATTGCTTCTACGATTTCTCTATCGTCATCACATACTAATATTTTATACATTTTACATACCCCTCGATAATTGCTGACACCGATAACAGCGCAGCAACATAATTATCACATGATCAAGTTCTAACTATAGTATACATGATACTTGATGGTTTTTAAGAGATAGATTGGAAAAATATTAGAAATTTCTTAAATCGACGATTTAACAATTTAAATACTTTCTATTTCTTGCACATCTTTCGTCAACGTTTTATAATAAGAAACCGTGAGCCGCTTTAGAACATAAGTATAGCTGCAATCCATCAATAAAAAGGAGTATAAATTAAGAATGATTGAATTTTTGAAATCCTTCCTCTTTGGAATTGTGGAAGGAATCACAGAATGGCTGCCGATCAGCAGCACCGGACATCTGATCCTGTTGAATCAGTTTGTGAAATTAAATGTTTCTGAAGAATTCTACAGCATGTTTGAAGTTGTGATCCAGTTAGGTGCGATTCTTGCCGTTGTCATCTTATTCTGGAATCAGATCTTCCCATTTGGTGCACCGGAAGGAAGTCACACTGTCAGACGCCGTCAGGCAAAACATGCACATAGAAAAAAGAAATCCGGAAACGGAATTTTAAGTTATGTAAAGATGGATATCATTATTCTCTGGCTGAAAGTTCTTGTTGCATGTATCCCTGCGATCGTGATTGGAATGCCATTCAATGATCTGTTTGAGAAATGGTTTTACAATTACCCTTGCGTTGCGATTGCTCTGATTGTCTTCGGTATCGCCTTTATCATTGTTGAGAATAATCACAAGGGCAAACCTGCGAAGATCAACAGTATGGATGAACTTACTTATAAGACTGCATTTTTGATCGGACTTTTCCAGCTGATCGCTGCAATCTTCCCTGGAACATCTAGATCCGGTGCAACAATTGTCGGTGCTTTGATCCTTGGAGTATCCAGAACCGTTGCTGCTGAATTCACTTTCGTACTTGCGATTCCGGTTATGTTCGGTGCAAGTCTTCTGAAGCTTGTGAAGTTTGGCCTGAACTTTACCGGAACAGAAGCGGCTATTCTGCTGATCGGAATGGTAACAGCATTTGTTTCTTCTATTATCGTTATTCAATTCCTGATGGGATATATTAAGAAACATGATTTCAAAGTATTTGGATATTACAGAATTGTGCTTGGTATTCTTGTGATACTGTATGCGTTGTTTTTAGCGTAGTTTGAAAAAGACGGGTAATGATGAGTTCCATTCACCATTCCCGTCTTTTTTAACTTACTTTCACTAGAGGTCCGTTTCCTTTTACTTAATATCTTCCTCTATTATACATTCATGTTTCTTCGTTTTTTTATTGTAATTTACTCCTACAAGAAGTATGTTTCCTTTGTATTCCTCTAAACTTTTACAATATTCTTTCTTCTTAATCTGTTCAATTGCACCGTTTGCGCTTTCATTCCATTTAAGTTCTACCACAAGTGCAGGTTTTTCCTGGAATTTTTTTCTAGGAAGAAATACAAGATCTGCAAATCCTTGTCCTCCCGCCAATTCTCTGTGAACAGTGTAAAAGTTTCTTGCAGCATATAACGCAAGTGATATCGTATAACTCAATGCATTTTCATCGTTATATTGCAAATGAGATGTCTCAAAATGTGCTTGTCTTATTCCCTCTGCCACTTGTACAGGACGTTTCTGCCAAATAGCATTCAATGTATCTGCCGAATTTTTCAATGCTTTAGAAACTTCACCCCAATCCGACACGGAAACACTGCTGACGTATTCTGCTCTCACCTCATTATTTGGTATTTTCACTGTTTTATTATCATAGTCATATGCCAGATACCCAAGATGGATTAATAAAGTAAGTACGTCATCCTCTGTATGAAATGTTGCCATATCATTTGTAAAACTTCCTGTATTCACTGGAACACTTTCCCCGGCGATCATGCTTAACACGTCATCTCGCAATCCTTCAAAATTCATATCAATATACATTTTTAAAGCTTCAAACGTTTCTGTCTGATTCCAGTAATTTCCAAATTTCCCAAATCGCATGCAGCTTACTACTGAACGTGGACTATAAATAGAAGGTGCTCCTTCAAAAGAATATCCGTCATACCAGCTTTTTAGCTCCTGCATATCCATGCCATATCGTTCACACAGCTCGCTTACTTCTTCTTCTGTAAATCCGACATATTCCGCCAATGGTCCCGGATCAATCATGGAAAATTCATCAAACATATTCAACGCTGAATGTGTGCCATATTTTTTTATTGGAAGAATTCCTGTCATATAAGCAAGTGCGATATATCCTTTGTCTTTCAATAAATCTCTCAGGAAATCCAGATACTTTTCCTGCGCTTTTTTATCTGTTATATACTCTCTGAAAATGCAGTCCCATTCATCAATAATTACAACAAACGGTCTCTTTGTCTTATTATAAATATCCTGAAGAGTTCTCATTAAATTTGTTTCATCAAAGTATCGGAAATCCGGGTATTTATCTAACAAATCCCATATTACGCTCTTTTTAAGCAAGCTAAGCATTTCCTCCACATTGGAGCTTTGACTCAGGAATTCTTGCATATTAAGAAAGATCACATCATATTTATTCAAATGCTTTTCATAACTATCTGATGATGCTATTTTTAAATTTGAGAACAGCTCCCTTGAATCATACTCACACGTATAGTAGGCAGAAAGCATATTCGCAGCAATAGACTTTCCAAAACGGCGTGGACGACTGATGCAAATATAACTTTGTAATGTTTTAGCACTTCTATTTGTATATTCCATCAATCCCGTCTTATCAACATATATTTCTGAATTTACAACTCTTGCAAAAGTACTAATATCCGGGTTCAAATAATTTCCCATTTAATTTCCACCTCCATACAGTTCTCTTTCTGACAATTATTTTTGGACACTCATGTTATTATTATACGACATAAAAGAAAGACGGGCAATGTTTTCCACACCCGTCTTCCTGGCAACCGTATAAAAATATCCATTTAGCCTACCTACATCTCATTGGCATAATAATCGCAAAACCATAATGTCTTGCCGCGTTTGATTTCAAACGAATTTACATAAGCTCCTTTTCTAGTATTTTCAACTCTGTAAACTCCCGGAAATATTAATTCACATGTTGTATTTTTGTCACCATCATATACAATTCGAGTAATTGACATTTTCTCCCAAATTCTGAGATTTATAAAATAAAAGTTATCGAAATCTGAATTACTTGCTTCTCGTCTAAAAGGGAAATTGTTGTACTCATTCAACATGTGCGTTTCAAAGCTGTCTGCTCTACTCCCAAATTCGATCCAACCATCAGCCAGCATTATTGGTGGTGTAAAATAGAGTATTAAAACTATACACAATAAAATAACAATACTTATAATGTTCTTTTTATAATACTTCTTCACACGCTCACCCCCTTTTTTCCTGGCACCCACATTATGCCATAAAAAAGAAGCCTGTGCGAAAACATGTAATCAACTGCGGATTTCTCGTAGTCAAATGCATCAGTTTCTTTTCAGACTTCTTATTTTTGCTTTATTTAATTTTTCTGTGGCAGATAAATTATAAAATCCACCCTGAATTCCCAGTTTGCATAATCTATTTCCATATAACCATTATACTTCTTTATTATTTTCTCTACATTACTCAGTCCATATCCATGCTTCTGTTTTTCTTTCTTTGAAGTTAATATCTTATCATCCTTCAGGTAGATTTCTCCGCAATAAGTATTCGTGATCCGACCAATTAAACGCTCTTGACTGAACATAATCTTTATCGTCAATATTCGTTGTTCCCGATCAACTTTTTTCAATGCTTCCAAAGCATTATCCAATAGATTTCCCAATAGTGTAACAAGATCTGCTATATCAATGTTTAACTGTTCCGGTACAACAATTTCTGTTTCTACTTTTATATTTTCACTCGCCACACTTTGAAGCTTATAGTTAACCAACCCATCAATAATTGTATTTCCTGATGTGCTATAAATCACTTTCCCTTTTATGAAATGAGAAAGTTGATCCAACTGTCTTCTTGCCTCTTCATCTTTTCCCTCTTCTAGTAAATGATTTAAAATAATAAGTTGATTACTCATATCATGTCTAAATGCCTGTAAATCTTCTGTGGAACTTTGCATAATCTCACACTGTCTACTGTATAATTCTTTTTCTTTTTGTAAAAGAGCCAATTTTGATTTCTTTATATAATTTTCTGCCAATGAATCATATAGATAAAATGCAATTATATTTACTGCAAACAGAAGTAATACTGAACCCACCGCCTCTACCTTAGTTAAATTGGTCTGCTTTGCAATAATTACTTCCAAAATTAATGTAGAAATCGGAATTACAATTGAAGCCAGCCAGGAAATCCAACTAATATTACGTCCCTTTCTTGTTAACTTTATGTTTTCAAGCAGCAGCGTTTCACAATATGCAACAATTCGCATGGCTATTAACCCAAAAGTATCTCTGAACTCGCCTTGTGAAAAAACTGAAAAATTAGTATATCCAGTCATAGCTGCCGCAATTATTTCCGCTGCTGCCATAAAAAGATACATGTAAACAACACAAATAATTCTCTTTTGAAGACTTGCTTCGTAAGTTAAAGAAATAATGAACATAGTAATTAAATTCGTAATCAAAGTAATTAACGGAATATCTATCAGAAGATATACTAAAGTTGTCATTATAAAGTAGAAGGAATAGGCTAATATTCCCAATATTCTTTTGTATTTTCTATGTTCAAAAAAACTCTCATAAAACGATGAACAACAAATATCAGAAAAAAATTCGCCAGCAGATAAATGATATGATATGTATCAAATACCATGTGCAAACCCTCCATTTTCAAAATGAAGCTGCATTCTCGCTATTTCCTCTTTTCTGCCTCTGGCAACAGGAATTACGTCACCATTTACCATAATAACCTGTTCTCCCTGAAAAGATCTGATATAACGATAGTTCACAAGATAAGATTTATGTGTCAGAATCATTCCCTGCCCTTTTAATTTGTCGCAGACTTCTTCCAACGAACCATAGAATTCGTCTTCTGACTTCTGCATTACAATCTTTACTTTTCTTCCGTTACTTTTAAAATACAGAATCTCACTCACACGGGCACAATACATATCGTGACCATATTTATAATGAAATATATCATTCTTCTTCCCATAAATCCTGTTATACTTTTCAAGCGTAGCAGTCACCATATTCTGGTCAAATGGCTTCTCTATAAAATTGAATGGTCTGAAGGCAAATAACTGACGGTCATATCCATCCTTTCCCGATACATATACAATCTGAGCTGCTTCATCTTTTATCTCATTTCTGATACAATCACTTACACTAATCCCGGTATCATCTGCGAGCTCAATATCCAGAAAATAGATCTGATAATTTTCCCCTTCTCGAAGTTTCCGTTTCAACACTTTCCCCGAAATGAAACTCTCCGTTTCAGCTTCTATATGGAGTATCCTGCAGGAATCGTTAATATAATTTTCCAGCAGATTACATATCTTTTCATCATCATCACAAACCGCAATTTTAAGCATTTCTTATCCTTCTATCCATTCATGTACTGTTATCTATGTTCATTTTTTCACTGTTTTAGCAAGTGCAACATATCCTTTGCCTTGGGACACTCATGTTATTATTATACGACATAAAAGAAAGACGGGCAATGTTTTCCACACCCGTCTCTCTGACCCGCCTCTCCGACCGTCTTTCCGGCAAATTATACTTGTTTCTTTTGAAAAAATCCTTTCAATGTCGGATACAGTTCCTTAAATTCCTGATATCTTTCCTCGTACTTCTGCACCAGTTCCGGATCTGGTTCTTCTGTTCCTGTTACTTTCACAAGTTTCTTCGCAGCCTCTTCCACCGAATCAAATACACCGCATCCAACTGCTGCCAGGATTGCAGCTCCGTAACCCGGACCTTCTTCGCTTTCGATCAGATCTACTTTCATATTCATCACATTTGCAATGATCTTTCTCCACAGCGGACTCTTTGCTCCACCGCCACAGATCTTTGTTCTCTCTGGATTCACGCCAATACTTCTTGCAACTTCCAAGGAATCACGCAGTCCGAATGCGACACCTTCCAGCACAGCCTGTGTCATATCCTCTCTTGTGCTGTCCATAGACATTCCGATAAATGCTGCTCTTGCGGAAGGATCATTATGAGGAGAACGCTCTCCCATCAGATACGGAAGATAGAACACATGGTTCTCACCAAGCTTTGTAATTCCTGCCTGTTCTGCCGGATAATCCTTTGTCTTAAGGATTTCGTCCATCCACCATTTATTACAGGATGCCGCACTGAGCATGCAGCCCATCAGATGATAGTTACCGTCTGCATGGTCAAAGGAATGCAGTGCATTGTTCTTATCTACTCCGAACTTCTTACTGGAAATAAAGAGTGTCCCGGAAGTTCCGAGAGAAATATTGCAGCCGCCGTCTCCGACTGTTGCCGTTCCAACTGCTGCCGCCGCATTGTCCCCGGCTCCTGCAATTACTTTTACATCCTCTGATACGCCAAGTTCTGCTGCGATCTCTGCTTTCAAAGTTCCAACAACTTCCCAGCTTTCATACAGCTTTGGAATCTGTGCCTCTGTAATACCACAGATCTCAAGCATTTTTGCAGACCAGCGCTTATGCTCCACATCCAGAAGCAGCATTCCGGAAGCATCTGAATATTCTGTGCAAAAAGACCCTGACAGACGGTATGCAAGATAATCCTTCGGAAGCATAATCTTCTCAATCTTTGCAAAATTCTCCGGTTCATTTTCCTTCATCCAGAGAACCTTCGGTGCTGTAAATCCGGCAAATGCAATATTTGCTGTATACTCCGAAAGCTTCTCTTTTCCAATTACCTGATTCAGGTAATCGGTCTGCTTTGTAGTACGTCCATCATTCCACAGAATTGCCGGGCGAATCACCTGATCTTCCTTATCAAGCGCAACAAGACCATGCATCTGGCCTCCAAAACTGATTCCTTTCACTTGATCCTTATCAAAGCCTTCCAGAAGCTCTTTCAGTCCTTCCATACTCTGTGCAAACCAGTCTTCCGGTTTCTGCTCTGACCAGCCTGGATGTGGAAAATATAACGGATATTCTTTTGATACGATATTCTTAATCTTTCCGTTCTCATCCATCAGAAGAAGTTTTACTGCGGATGTCCCAAGATCTACTCCTACAAATAACATGTTGTTCCTCCTATATAAAGACAGAGAGCCTTGCCGTTTCCGGCACGGCTCTCTGCCCGTTTTCTATGTTTCATAACTTTCTATGTAATTAACCCCACGGATTCTCTGTTGGATATCTTACGCCTTTCGGCTGGTTGTATCCAATCTCTTCAACCGGCACACCAATATATTTGAATACTTCGAACAATGCTTTTCCAAAGTGTCCGAAAGCAACTGCTCCGTGATGTGGATAATTCTTTTCGATCAATACGTGACGGTAGAATCTTCCCATCTCCGGAATAGCAAACACTCCGATAGATCCGAAAGATTTTGTAGCAACCGGAAGTACTTCTCCCTGTGCAACATAAGCACGAAGTACATTGTCAGATGTACTCTGCAGTCTGTAGAATGTGATATCTCCAGGTTTGATATCTCCTTCCAGTGTTCCCTGTGTAACCTCGATTGGAAGAGATCTTGCCATGATCATCTGATATTTCATTTCGCAGAAAGCAAGTTTGCTAGAAGCTGTATTTCCACAATGGAATCCCATAAATGTGTCTTTCTGTGTATATGGGAATTTTCCTTCAATACTTTCTTTGTACATATCTGCCGGTACCGTATTGTTGATATCAAGAAGTGTTACTGCATCCTGGCTCACAGCGGTTCCGATAAACTCACTGAGTGCTCCGTAAATATCAACCTCACAGGATACCGGGATTCCCTGAGCTGTCAGACGGCTGTTTACATAACATGGAACGAATCCGAACTGTGTCTGGAATGCCGGCCAGCATTTTCCTGCGATTGCAACGTATTTTCTGTATCCTCTGTGCTCCTCAACCCAGTCTTTCAAAGTAATCTCATACTGAGCCAGTTTCGGAAGGATCTCCGGTTTCTTATTTCCTGCTCCGAGCTCTTCTTCCATCTCTTTTACAACGGCCGGAATTCTCTCATCACCTTCATGTTTGTTATAAGCCTCGAAAAGGTCAAGTTCAGAGTTTTCCTCAATTTCAACTCCGATATTGTAAAGCTGCTGGATTGGTGCATTACATGCAAGGAAGTTTAACGGACGCGGTCCAAAGCTGATGATCTTTAAATCACTTAATCCGACAACTGCTCTCGCGATTGGTTCGAACTCATGGATCATGTCAGCACATTCCTCTGCTGTTCCTACCGGATACTCCGGAATGTAAGCTTTTACTCCTCTGAGTTTCAGATTGTAGCTTGCGTTAAGCATTCCGCAATAAGCATCTCCACGTCCCTGTGTCAGATTATCCTGTGTCTCCTCTGCAGCTGCGACAAACATTTTCGGTCCGTCAAAATGTTTTGCAAGCAGTGTCTCAGAAATCTCCGGTCCGAAGTTTCCAAGATAAACAACCAGTGCGTTACATCCTGCTTTCTTTACATCTTCCAGAGCCTGTACCATGTGGATCTCACTCTCTACAATACAGATCGGACATTCATAAACAGTTCCTTCACCGTATTTCTTTGTGTAGGCATCGATCAATGCTTTTCTTCTGTTCACGGAAAGACTCTCCGGGAAACAATCTCTGCTCACTGCTACAACACCGATTTTTAATTCTGGCATGTTACTCATAATAAAATCCTCGCTTTCTTTATACTTGTTATTATTTCTATCTTTCTCATGTTACGTTATCCACACTTTTCCTGTAATTTCATTTGGTTTTCCACACATCATGCAGAAACCTTGTGAATAACACGATCCTGATTCGGGGAAACCCCGGCATCCATTTTCAATCAGACTTCGACGTTCTCGCCTTTTAATCCGCAAAATGCTCCTTCAATCTGTGCATCCTCATGCGCAATCAGCCATTTATTCATAGCTGCAAGAAGTCTGTTTTCTCCCTCTTTCGCTGTTTCAAATGGAAGCTCTTCATTCGTTCCTTTCGGCAGAACTACTACACAACGGAATCCACCTTCCTGTGCAGTACACGGTGCATAATGAAGTGTTGTCGCATACAGTTCTACACCGGTTCCTGCCGGAACAAAAAATGCTTCTACCTTGGCTGTATCATAGATATCGCCATCTTCAATATCCTGCTGCATTCCAAGAAGCAGGATCAGATCTGTCTGTGCGATATCAAATTCTGAACTTCTGTGATATTCCAGTGCATTCAGTTTATGGTTGTCTCCATTACAGTATCCAATCTGGATAGGCAGTCCGCCGAATCCTTTCTTGCAGATTTCAGCTGCTTCTGGAAGTACTTCCAACTCTTCAACAGACGGTACATAGACAACGTCTTTCGGAAGTGGTGTGTGTTCCATCTCTTTTAAAATCTTCTCAAAAGAGTATTCCGTGATGATCTTGCCATATTTTCGGAAAGATGCATCTGTTACATTTTGGATTTTCATGATGTCCTCCTGAATTTTCTTCTGTATCCTATTTCGTTTGTTTCTATGGTCATTTTACCAACTCAAAAGGGCATTATCGACCAAATAATTAGCCAAATAATGCCCATTTCTTATCTTTTTAGTAATTCTTTTGTCGTTAATAGCATTCTATTCCACGCCCCATCATTCCTTCGGTGGCAGGAATCCCTTACTTGTCTTCACGATTACTTTATCAAATACCATGAACATAGACGGAAGTACGAAGATTACAACTACCATACTGATCAGTGCTCCTCTCGCCATCAGGATACACAGGGAACTGATCATATCGATATTGGAGTAAAGACCTACACCGATCGTTGCTGCGAAGAAGCTCAACGCACTTACCATGATAGACTGTGCGGATACGCGGTGCGCAGTTGTGATGGAATCGTATTTATTTGCGCCATGGTTACGCTCTCTCTTATAACGAGTTGTCATAAGAATTGCATAGTCTACGGTGGATCCAAGCTGAATAGTTCCGATTACGATGGATGCCACGAATGGCAACTTAGTTCCCATGTAGTATGGAATACCCATATTGACGAAAATCGCGAACTCAATAACGCCTACCAGGATGATCGGCAGTGAGATTGACTTGAACAGAAGCATGATGATCACGAAAATAATTCCGATTGATACTGCACTTACTGTCTTGAAGTCTTTATCTGTAATGTCGATCAGGTCAGCTGTCAGAGGACCTTCTCCGATCAGCATTCCGCCTTCATCATATTTATGAAGAATCGTATTCAGCTCTTTGATCTGGTCATTCAGTTCATCTGTAGCTACCTTATATTCTGAGTTCGCCAGTACAAGCTGGTACTTATCATTCTTTAATGATCTTGTCACTGAATCCGGGATCATGCTTGCCGGTACGGACGGCCCGATCAGGGAGTCAAGTCCAAGTGCCCATTTGATTCCGTCCACCTTATCCATCTCATTCAGCATCTTGCCTACGTCCGCTGAATCTGTAGAGCTATCTACAAGAATCATGTGCGTCGTATTCATGTCGTAATCTTCCTTCAATTTCTCATTTGCAATGATGCTCGGAAGATCTTTTGGAAGTGTCTCATCCAGGTTATAATAAACGCCTGTATGGTTATTTCCGTAAATAGCTGGGAATAGCAGAACTACGAACAGTGCCACATAGATGAGATATCTCTTTGTAACCTTATCTGAAATCTTTCCGATATCCGGAAGGAATGGTTTATGTTTTGTCTTCTCAATAATCTTGTCACAACACAGGATCATGGATGGAAGGATTGTTACGCAGGCAAGTACACCAAGGATAACACCCTTAACCATAACAACACCGATATCAAGTCCAAGTGTGAATGACATAAAGCACAGTGCGATAAATCCGGCAATTGTTGTGACGGAGCTTCCGATTACAGATGAAAATGTCTGTGAGATTGCATGTGCCATTGCACGGTGTTTATCTCCGTCGTAACGGATCTGCTGTTCTTCGTAACTATGCATTAGGAAGATCGAATAGTCCAGCGTTACCCCCAGCTGCAGAACTGCTGCCAATGCCTTTGTAATATAGGAGATCTCTCCCATAAAGTAGTTACTTCCCAGGTTATAGACAATCGCGATTCCAATACTGAGCATGAAAAGGATCGGTACAAAGAACGATTCCATTGTAAGACCAAGTACGATCATCGCCAGTACAACCGCGATCAATACATACAACGGTGTCTCTTTCTCCGCCAGCTCCTTCGTATCTGTAACAACAGCTGACATACCACTTAAAAAGCACTGCTCGCCCGCCAAAGAACGGATCTCGGAGATTGCTTCCATTGTTCCGTCCGAAGATGTTCCTTCATCAAAGAAGATTGCCATCATCGTTCCGGTCTCGGAGTTAAATGCATCATAGACTTTTGTCGGCAGCATGCTCTTCGGCATACTGATATCTGCGATAGAATCATACCAGATAACCTCTTTTACATGATCTACCTTCTCAATCTTCTCTTTTAGCTTCGATACATCCTTGTCTTCCATTCCATCGACTATAAACATCGAAAATGCACCTGTACCGAAATCATTTACCAAAATATCCTGACCTTTCATCGTCTCGATGTTATCCGGTAGGTAAGTCAATACATCATAATTAATTCTCGTGTGCAGATACCCCAATGCAGACGGAATCAATAATAAGATACTGAGAATCAGAATCGGCACTCTGAATTTTACTATCTTTTTTCCAAACTTTACCATCATATCCTTTTTCGCTTCCTTCCTCATATTCAGTTTATGACCATTGGTCATTTTAATCTCTTCTTGCACTATACAATAAAAATGACTAACAGTCAATATATTTTGTACTGTTAGTCATTTTTTCTTTTTATTTATATTCCATTTTCGTAACTGTTCAGAGCCACCCTCCAAAATGCTACGCATTTTCTTTATATTCGCTTGGAAGAATCCCGTATTTTTTTCGAAATGCTCTTGCCAGCGCCTTGCTTCCGGAGAAGCCGCTGCGAAGTGCTGTCTCAGTGATATTATATTTTCCGCCCTTCAGGTCTTTCATTGCATATTCCAGACGGATATTCTGTAAATAGCTCTTATATGTAATTCCCGCATACTTCTGAAACATCCTCGACAAGTACGTTGGGGAATAGCCAAAAATTCTTGCCACTTCTTCCAGACTGAGCTCCTGTGCATAATTCTCTTTCATATAAGATGTGATTGCTGAAAGCTTGTTCAGATTCTTATTCTTCCTTACAAAAGCATCCTCAACTTCCGTCAGACGGTATTCTTTCACAAGGAGATATAAAAGATGATAAAAAATACTGTTCATCTTCATGTCATATCCACACTGCTTTTCGCAATACGTCTTATACAGTTCTTCCAACAATTCCATAAAGCGCGCGTCCTTACGTCCCGGTTCATGCGTAAACCAGATAAACTGCTCACCTGTATAATATTTTTCAAAAACTTTCAACGGAATCTGAAGAACGATCGTCTCGTTTGGCAACGGAGAATCTACTTCATGAACCTCATTCGAATTCACAATCATAAATTCTCCCGCTGTCAGATGCCAGGTCTTCTCATCGATCTTAAATTCCAGTTCTCCGTCGCACACTGCAAAAATCTCAATCGACCTGTGCCAATGTTTTTCTCTATGATAATGTCCTTCTCTGCCTTCAAATAAGAATAGTTTAAAAGGAAATCCAACTTCCGGAACGATCAATTCATGCGCAAACTGCATCTCTTTTATTCACCACACTTTAGGCTTTCGTCCACTTATGTACCGTATCTGTTCCCGGACTACACAGCTCCACTGTAGATCCATCATCTGACAGTGTATAGACATATTCCAGTGTTCCACCGGAGATAACCAGATTCAGCCTCAATGTACCGTCTGTATTCTCTGCAACACAATATGTTCCCTTTGTCTCACCGGAGGAACTCTTGATCACAAGCTTTCCGTCCTTCTTTAATTTATATTCATTTCCGCTGTTGTCTGTCCACTTTCCGATCAGCCCCTTCGCACGGTCATCCGTCAGATCCAGAAGGTCTGTATCCGCCTGAAGGAACTTCATATCCTTTCCACCATCCAGTGACTTCAGCACTATGCCATAGCCTGTATCATCTGTCGTAACCGCATACAGTTTACCTTCTTCTTCGCCGTCCATTGTGATCTTGATTGTAATGTTGTTATCCTCATCAAATCCACACTCAAATGTCAGTCCGGCGTCATCCTTCGTTCCTGTTCCATCTTCTTTCAGATCATACACAGTATCTGTTCCAATCACCTTCCACTGTTTTGCCATAACTCTCTTAACAGAATCACTTGGAAGAACCGCGTTGTCTCCCATCTGTTCTTTCATCGCACTGCTTGCTTTGTCCACCTCTTCTGTCTTAGATGCAGCCGGTTCCGCTTTCTTCGTATCGCCACATCCTGTCATACACAATGTGCTTGCCAGAAGTAATGCTACTATTAATTTTTTCATATTCTCTCTCCAGTCTTGTTACTGTTCACATGATGTGCGACCAATAACCCAGTCTTTTCTGTCTGATCAGGAAGGCAGCATCCCGATCAGGACTTACAGTCTTTAGAGTATCACAAACGCGCTGTAAATTCCAGTAAAGTTAATACAATTTCACGGTTATTTCATTTTTAGACACACTCGTTTTCGTCTGTTTTCAACAAACTTTAATGCTTTTGCACTGTTTCACTTTACCTCGACAGCTTGTTTATTTTCTTAACATATGATACACTATTCACAATGTAAAATTATAGGTAACTTGGGAGGAAATAGGTTATGATTATCTCTACAAGAGGGCGTTATGCTCTCCGAGTCATGATTGATCTGTCTCAGCAGGATCCGGAATCTTACACACCGCTGAAAGAGATCGCAGCACGTCAGGAGATTTCTGAAAAATATTTGGAAAATATTTTAAAATCTCTTGTCACACAAGGATTTATCCTTGGACTTCGCGGAAAGGGCGGCGGCTACCGCCTGACAAAATCTCCGGAAGAATACACTCTCGCTTCCATTCTTCATGCGACAGAAGGAAGCCTTGCGGCAGTAGCATGTTTGGAGGATCATGCACCGGAATGCGCACGTGCTGGTCAGTGTCCGACACGTCCGATCTGGGAAAAGCTGAATAATCTGATTGAAGATTATCTTGGAAGCATTACACTTGCTGACTTTCACAAAACGATCATTCCATGCAAGATTGAGAAGTAGCATTATTTCAGAGGGGAACGAAATAACAGCTGTTTCAAACAATGAAAGTTCAGATCTACATAGAAAAAGATGGCTAAGCATTGAGGGCGTTGCTTATCCATCTTTTTCTGTTTTCTTTTTATTTATTTTTCACTGCTTTTTCAATCCGATCCAACGCTTCCACAAGCGTCGCTCTCTGGCAAGCCACGTTGATCCGCTCAAAACCACTTCCAGGCTCTCCGAAGATCGCTCCTCCATCCAGCCAAACCTCTGCCTTATCTTCTATCAGTTCTTTTAGTTCCTTGTCTGAAAGCCCTAATGCCCGGAAATCCATCCAGACGAGATAGGTTCCTTCTGTCTTTGTCACCTTGATCTGTGGTAAATGTTCTGCCATCCATGTATGAAGGAAATCAATATTCGACTTCACATACTGTTTCATCGCCTGATACCATTCTTCGCCCTGAGTATACGCAGCGATCAGTGCAAAGATTCCGGGTGCGCCGACCTGACTATACCCGGCTGCAGTTACCTGATGCTGAAATTCCTTGCGAAGGCTTGCATTTGGAATGATAATATTGGAAATCTGAAGTCCAGCAAGATTGAATGTCTTCCCCGGGGAAGTACATGTCACTGTAATGTCTTTATACTCGTCCTTAAGATCTACAAGTACCTGATGCTTCCCTTCAAATACGAAGTCTGCATGAATCTCATCACTTACAATGATCACCTGATGCTTTAGGCAAATGTCTCCCAGACGCTCCACTTCTTCCCTTGTCCATACCCGGCTGACCGGGTTGTGTGGGCTGCAGAATAAGAATAATTTTACACCCTTTTCCACGATCTGGCGTTCAAAATCTTCGAAATCAATCGCATAAGATCCATCTTCCTTACGGATAAGGATATTGGCGGCCACTTTACGGTCATTGCTTTCAATCACTTCCCGGAATGGATAATAGACCGGATCCTGGATCAGAATATAATCCCCGGGTTCTGTATAAGCCTTCACCGCCATTGCCAGTGCAAAGACAATTCCCGGAGTCTTTGTGATCCACTCCTTGTCGATCTTCCATCCGTGACGGCGTTCCATCCAGGAGCTGACCGCATCATAATACTCCTGATCCGACTCTGTATATCCATAAATTCCATGCTCTGCCTGACGGATCAATGCTTCCTGAACGAAAGATGACGTCTTAAAATCCATATCAGCGACCCACAACGGAAAAATATCTTTCTTTCTCCCTCTTTCTTCTGCAAAATCATACTTCAGACTGTGGGTTCCTCTTCTCTCTACAGGCTGGTCAAAATTCAAATTCTTCTCACTCATTTTTACTCCTTTTATTGAAATGCCTGTTCCAGATCTTTGATCAGATCTTCAGCATTTTCAATTCCAACAGACATTCTAAGGAAATCTTCTGTGATTCCAAGACGTTCTCTTATCTCCACCGGCACATCACCGTGTGTCTGAAGCATCGGATATGTGATCAGCGATTCTACACCGCCAAGACTCTCCGCATAAGAGATCAGTTTCACGCTTTCAAGAATCTTCCTTGTACGTTCCACCGTATCTACACGGAAAGAAAGCATACTTCCTGCTCCCGTTGCCTGTTTCTTGTTTACCTCATATCCCGGATGATCTTCCAGCCCTGGATAATAAACTTCTGTCACTTCCGGTCTGTTTTTCAGCCAAAGTGCAATCTTCTTCGCATTCTCCTGCTGGCGCTCTAGACGCACTGACAACGTCTTGATTCCTCGAAGCACAAGGAAACTGTCAAACGGAGACAGGCTACAGCCAACTGTCTTATATGTATAACGCAATTTTTCCGACAGCTCTTTCCCTTTGACACAGACAAATCCTGCGAGAACATCATTGTGTCCTCCAAGAAATTTTGTTCCACTATGTACTACAATATCAGCACCCAACTGTAGCGGTTTCTGGAAATAAGGAGAAAGGAATGTATTATCCGCAAGAATCAGTAACCCGAATTCGTCTGCGAGTTTTCTCATCTCTGTAAAATCTGTAATCCTCATCGTTGGATTGCTTGGTGTCTCAATATAAAGCGCCTTTGTCTCTTTTCTGATATTCTTTCTTACAAGGTCAATATCTGAAGTGTCTATATAAGAAAACTTTAATCCTCTCTTTTCGCCAATGCTTTCAAACATTCGCACAGTTCCACCGTACAGATCTTCTGTACATAGAATATGATTGCCTTCTCCGAAAAGCTCCAGGCAGATTCCAATCGCCGCCATTCCTGTCGAGCACGCAATACTGTCATCTGCTCCTTCTAAAGAGGACATTACGCTTTCTAATTCATACCGTGTCGGATTGCTCTCACGAGAATAATCATATCCTGTACTTTTCCCAATTCCCGGGTGTGCGAAGGTTGCTGTCTGAAAAATGGGAACGGAGACTGCTCCGTATGGGTGTTCCTCTACAAATCCTCCGTCCCCGTGAATACATCGTGTTTCAAATTGATAATTTTCTGCCATGCTGTCTGTCTCTGCTCCTTACGTTCCTTCTCCATTAAATATAGTACATTCCCTCAACGGAATCCTGATATCCTTCGTATGCATCCACAAGATCCTTAAGCGTCACATCTTCCAGAATCTCCTGAACACAATCATTGATTCGATCAATAATCAGATGCTGAATTGCTTCCTGATCTCCACGTTCCACGTTGTTTCGATCAACTTCATCTTCCAGATCATAAGTTCCTTCCAATGCCTCTACAATCTGCGCAACCGTGATCTCTTTCGGATCTCTCTCTAGAAAATATCCTCCCTGGGAACCTTTCATACTTTTTACAATATGAGCCTTGCGAAGAGCTGAAAATACATGCTCAAGGTACTGAGCGGAAATGTCATTTCTCTGTGCGATACTTCCTAATGAGACCAGCTCTGTCCGTGAATTCACCGCCAGATCAATAAGAGCACGCAGTCCATATCTGCTTTTCTTTGATAATTTCAAACGCTTCTACTCCTTTCTTCTAAACACTATAGGAGCAGCTTTTACTGCTCCTACTTCTTACAGATTTTTCTGTTTTCTCTGATTCTTATTTACTGAATTGCTTTGAATGCCTCATCCAGATCCTGAATGATATCATCAATATTCTCTGTACCGATGGACAGACGGATTGTATTTGGCTTGATTCCCTGATCGAGAAGCTCTTCCTCTGTACACTGGCTGTGTGTTGTTGTTGCCGGGTGGATAACAAGTGATTTCACATCCGCTACATTTGCAAGCAATGAAAACAGTTCCAGGTTATCAATGAAATCCTGAGCTTTCTTAGAATCACCTTTGATCTCAAATGTGAAGATAGAACCACCGCCGTTCGGGAAATATTTCTTATAAAGTTCCTGCTGCTTCGGATCCGGATCTACAGATGGATGATGTACTCTCTCAACCTGTGGATGATTGTTCAGATACTCAACAACTTTCAGTGCATTTTCCACATGACGCTCTACACGAAGGGAAAGTGTCTCAAGTCCCTGCAGGAAGATAAAGGAACTGATCGGAGAAATTGTTGCTCCTGTATCTCTCAAAAGGATTGCTCTGATCTTTGTAACAAATGCAGCCGGTCCGCAAGCTTTTGTGAAGCTGATGCCGTGGTAGCTTGGATTCGGATCTGTCAGTGAAGGGAACTTTCCTGAAGCCTCCCAGTCGAACTTACCGCCCTCGATGATAACTCCACCGATTGTTGTTCCATGTCCACCGATGAACTTTGTAGCAGAGTGAACAACAATGTCAGCACCGTACTCGATTGGTCTTACAAGATAAGGTGTTGCAAATGTATTATCTACAACAAGCGGGATTTTATGCTTATGTGCGATATTTGCGATTGCTTCAATATCAACTACATCTGAGTTCGGGTTACCAAGTGTCTCGATGTAAACAGCTTTTGTGTTCTCCTGGATTGCATTCTCAACTTCTTCCAGATTGAAAATGTCAACAAATGTTGTTGTAATTCCATAATTCGGAAGTGTATGCTCAAGAAGGTTGAAAGATCCTCCATAAATATTCTTTGCAGATACGATGTGATCTCCCTGCTGAGCCAGGTTTTCGATTGTGTATGTGATTGCTGCTGCTCCGGATGCTACTGCAAGTGCTGCTGTACCTCCTTCAAGTGCTGCAATTCTCTTCTCAAATACATCTTCTGTCGGGTTTGTCAGACGTCCGTAAATATTTCCTGCGTCTTTCAGTCCAAAACGGTCTGCTGCATGCTGGCTGTTGCGGAACACATAAGAAGAAGTCTGGTAGATCGGTACTGCTCTTGCATCTGTCACCGGATCCGGCTGCTCCTGGCCTACGTGAAGCTGTAATGTCTCAAATTTAAATTTTCTGTCTTTTCTCTCTAATTTTGCCATGGGTTTATTCTCCTTTTTCTAATTCTTATTTTGTATTCTTATTCCGCAGCCAAAGCTGTTTGGAAGTTAAAATCTTACTTAGTTAATGCCTTTGTCTTGATATTCGTGCCTACTCTGTAAAGAGTGGTGTAGAGTAGTATCTGTCTCCGCTGTCCGGAAGAAGTGCTACGATTGTCTTTCCCTTATTCTCCGGCTTCTTTGCATATGCGATTGCTCCGGAAAGTGCTGCTCCTGAAGAAATACCTACCAGGATTCCTTCTGTCTTTGCAAGAAGCTTCGCGGCTGCGAATCCTTCGTCATTGTCTGCTTTGTATATCTCATCATAGATCTTTGTATTAAGGACATCCGGTACGAATCCTGCTCCGATTCCCTGAATCTTGTGCGGTCCGCCCTTTCCTTCTGAAAGTACCGGAGATGCTGCAGGCTCAAGTGCTACAACCTTCACATCCGGTTTCTGTGACTTCAGATATTCACCAACACCTGTCAGTGTTCCACCTGTACCGACACCGGCGATAAAGATATCAATATTTCCATCTGTGTCTTTCCAAATCTCCGGTCCTGTTGTCTCTCTGTGCGCCTTGGAGTTTGCCGGGTTCACAAACTGTCCCGGGATGAAACTATTCGGAATCTCTTTCGCAAGCTCTTCAGCTTTTGCGATTGCTCCCTTCATTCCCTTTGTACCTTCTGTAAGTACGATCTCTGCTCCATATGCTTTGAGGATATTTCTTCGCTCAACACTCATGGTCTCTGGCATGGTAAGAATTGCTCTGTACCCCTTCGCTGCTGCGATTGATGCAAGTCCGATTCCTGTGTTTCCGGAAGTAGGTTCAATGATAACAGAACCTTCTTTCAGGATTCCTTTCTCTTCTGCATCTTCGATCATTGCCTTCGCAACACGATCCTTTACACTTCCTGCCGGATTCAGATACTCAAGCTTTACAAGAATTGTTGCTTCAAGTCCAAGCTCTTTTTCCAGATTCATAGGTTCAACAAGTGGTGTGTTTCCAATCAGTCCAAGTGTGCCTTTATAAATTGCTGCCATAGTCTATATCCTCACTTTCTTTATTAACCTACTTAGTTGGTGTGTTTTTGATGGTTTGTATTATATACTTATAAAACCCATCTGTCAACTATGTTTTATATTTTTCTTCATTTTTTATTATACAATATCGATCGGAGATGTAAATGATCAAAAAATGCAAAAAAATCCGCTACTAATAACATATACTGTTTCATTTTCACTGCCCCGAAAAGAGAGGTGTCCTGTATGCGTAAATGTGTTAAAAAGACCGATGCCCCGCCCTCTCAGACGAACCCATCGGTCTTTTCTTCTAATCCTTATATCTTCTGTCGGATTTTATTCCTAGAACTCCGCAATCACAGTCTCACCCTGTACTGCATCCATTCCTGTATGTAACTTCATATCCGGATATTCATCTCCGTTTGTGACAACAAAAATACAGGTTGTCTCATATCCGTGTGCTTTGATCTTCTCCGAATCGAACTGAAGGAGCTTATCTCCTGCATTGACCTTCTGTCCTTCTTTTACGAAGTACTTGAAGCCTTCTCCTTCCATATTTACCGTGTCGATTCCCTCGTGGATCAGAATCTCTGCTCCGTTGGAAAGTGTAAGACCTACTGCGTGTTTGGATCCTTCCATCAGTGCTGAAACTGTTCCTGCACATGGAGCTACGATCACATTGCCTTCCGGCTCGATTCCAAGTCCGTCACCTAACGCCTTGGAAGAGAATACCTCATCCTTTACTTCATCGATTGGGATTACCTTTCCTGACAGATAAGCTGTCAGAACTGGTGTCTTATTCTCTTCTACCGGTGCTTCTTTCTTCTTAAAAAATGAAAACATACTTACTTTCTACCTTTCTTTTTCATAAACATTGTCCATTCGTTGCGATTACGTTCTTATACCAATCGAAGGAATCTTTCTTTTCTCTTGAGAGGTCCCCGGTTCCATCATCAAATTTATTGACGTAGATAAATCCATATCTTTTTGCCATTTCGCCGGTTGATGCAGAGACCAGATCAATGCATCCCCACGGCGTATAACCCATCAGATCCACCCCATCTTCTGTTGCCTCATACATAGCTTCAATATGTCTTCTCAGATAGTCAATTCGGTAACTGTCATGAATCTGTCCATCCTCTGCCTTTTCATCTCTTGCACCAAGTCCATTTTCCACAACCATGATTGGTATTCTATAACGTTCATAAATCTCATTCAAAGAATACCTTAGTCCATCCGGATCAATCTGCCAGCCCCAGTCGGAGGCCTGCAGATACGGATTCTTCGCTCCACCTGCCAGATTGCCTTCCACTGTTGCTTCTCCCTCATGCGTTGTAATACAGGAAGACATATAATAAGAGCAAGTATAAAAATCCACAGTTCCTCTTTTTAATATTTCTTTCTCTTCTTCACTGATTTCCAGACAGATTCCCTGCTCTTTAAAATAACGTTTCATATAAGACGGATACTCTCCCCGGATCTGCACATCTGAACAGAACCAGTTAATCACATGATTGTGTTTCTGCGCAGCCAGCACATCTTCCGGATCACAAGTCAGCGGATACGCCGTCAGAAATACATTCATATCCCCCATTTGAAATTGCGGATAATGCTCATGTGCATATGCAACTACCTTTGCGGAAGCCAATAACTGGTGATGCAGTGCCTCAAACCGAACCTGTGGACTTACCGGTGCGTCTGCAACCGGTCCTTCATATCCTCTCACCGTACTAAGAGACAGGGTTGTACCAAGAGGAGTTACACCTCCATTGATCTCATTAAAGGTAAGCCAGTATTTCACCAGATTCTGATAGCGGTCAAAAACTGTATAACAATATTTTTCAAACAATGCAATGACATTCCGGTCAGCCCATCCGTTATATTTCTCTACCAGTGCATATGGCATCTCATAATGGCTCAAAGTTACCAGTGGTTCAATCCCGTATTTCTTACATTCTTTAAAAACATTTTCATAGAAGACAAGCCCCTTTTCGTTCGGCTCTTCTTCCATTCCTGTTGGATAAATCCGCGTCCAGTTGATCGATGTTCTGAAAACTCTGAATCCCATCTCCGCAAAAAGGGCAATATCCTCTTTGTAATGATGATAAAAATCAATTGCCTCATGACTTGGATAAAATCTGTTTTCTCTTATCTCTGTCGTAATACATTTTGGATTCCGCTTTGTTCCATTCGTGCACAGATCCGGAACTGATATTCCCTTTCCATCCACGTTCCAAGCTCCTTCAAACTGGTTTGCTGCACATGCTCCTCCCCACAAAAAATCTTTTCTAAATGCCATATCTGCTCCTTATTTATTCTTGCTTTTTACTTTCTTTAATTGAATATGCTTTTTCTTGTGTCTCTTTTTTATTACTTTCAAAATCAAGCTGATATAGAAATGAGAACATACAATCCAGAATAAAGTGAAATGCGCTGTATACCGCAAAGGTATCAATCTTCTCTTCATAAGATCCCTGTTCCTGGACATCCACCAGAATCACTTCCTGACACATCCTCGCCACTGTACTTTCCGGTGTCACTGTAATACCAACGCAATACCTCTTCTTCTTTTTCAGAAGCTTCAGACTTTCTACCACATCCCTGTTCTCGCCAGATTGCGAAATTATCAGATTTACAGTATGTTCTGACCCTGCCAGTGCATATCCCGGAAGAAAACAGGAACTCATTGTCAGATTTACGATTTTTCCAAAACGTAACATTTTCTGCTGAAATTCCATCGCCACCGTAGCAGATGTTCCAACACTGAAAATATTGATCATATCTGCACGGCTCATCCGACGGACAATTCTCTGAAACTGATTATAATCAAATCCCGACATTGCTTTATTGATCGTGTCATGATTCAGCTTCGCGAGCTTTCTTGCAATCTGCTCAAAAGAATCGCTTCCTGAGAATGGGTAATTCGCATCTACTGCCCCCTGACTTGCATATACCTCATACTCTGAATAAAACAGAATCTGAAACTTTTTATATCCGTCTAATCCAAGTTTCTTACAGAATCTAGTGATTGTTGACGGCGAAGTAAATGTCTCATGTGCTAATGTCTGAATTGACATGTTCTTTACATCAAATCCGTTCTTCATCAGATAATCTGCTATGCTCTTCTCAACCTTTGTGAAGTCTGTCTGTTTCATCAGTTTTTCTATAATCATAATAACTCCCCTTCTCCTGATTTCTTCCGAAAATAAAACCTACATTTATTTTAACAAAGAAGATCTCAGAAAAAAAGGGGAGATGCATTGCCATACTAACTAATTATATTCTTTTACTTTACCGCTCTTTAAGAGGAACGCTGTGATTCCAAATCCAAGTGCGATTGCTACAACAATTCCCACACAATACATCGGGAAGTTGACACATCCAAGCCAGCCACTGAATGCCAGAATTCCGGTAAAGGCAAAGTTCGTTGCTGCCACACCACCGATTCCAAACACGAGTCCCGCTGCTGCACCAGAAAAGACCATTGTTCCAAGAAGCCATTTACTTCGCAGAATAATTCCATAAAGTCCCGGCTCTGTAATACCACAAAGAGCATTTGTAAATGCAGCAGATCCTGCTGTTGCTTTATCTCCACTGTTCTTGGCAAATACTGCAACTGCAAGGCAGATTCCAAGTGCAGCGTAACCGCCCAGTCCACCTGCTGCCAGTGCCGGTTCAAATCCCTGCTCTGCCATAACTCCAAGAAGGATTGGTGTTACTGCCCAGTGCATACCAAGAAGAATTACCAGTGAGAATAAGCCACCAAACACAATGCCTACAAGAATTCTATTTGCACTTATGACACCATAAACAGCATTGATGCCATTTGCAATAAATCCGCCTGCCGGTCCAAACACAAGAATGCTGAGTGGAACGAATACGATCAGGCACAGGAACGGAACAAGAATAAACTGTGTCACCTGTGGCAGAATCTTTTTCAACCATTTTTCAAAATAACTCATGCAGAATACTGCAAGCAGGATCGGGATAAATGATCCACTGAAATTATATGCTGTAAACTTAATACCAAGCAGTGATGCTTTTTCACCTGTTACAAGAAGATCTGCAACTCCCGGGTACATGATGGATGCTCCAAGTGTCACCGCTACATAAGGATTACATTTAAAATGCTTTCCTGCTGTAAATGCAAGCAGAATCGGGAAGAAATAGATCAGTGAGTAAAAAATTGCATAAAATGTCTGGTAAGTAAGACTTGCACTGTCCACTACTCCAAGATTGGCAAGCAGTCCGATCAGACCGGATGCAATACCACCTGTTGCAAGGATTGGAATATATGGTGCATAAACGTCAGACATCATTTTGGAAAATCTGTCCAGCAGTCCTGCCTTCTTTTCAGATTCATTTCCTGTATCCTGCTTTGTCTCTTTTGCTATGTTCTTCAGTTCCGGTGTCTCCATAAGCTGCGCGTAAACATCATTTACCTGTGGTCCGATCAGAACCTGATAATAACCGGAACTTACAAGCGCTCCAAGTACCCCTTGGGTTTCTTTCAATGCTTTCTGATCAAACTTTGTTCCGTCTTTCAATGTAAAACGAAGTCTTGTTGCACAGTGGATGCAGTTTTCAATGTTTTCTGCCCCACCAACTCCGGCGATCACTGACTGGATTAATTCTGAATAATCTTTCATTTGTGTTCCCCTTTCTTTTTCTCTTTTCCTTCTTCTAAATATTTAATGCTGCTGTATATCCCTCAAAATTAGCATTCATAATATTAGACGGGCTGACACAGTCCCCAATTGCTACTGTATCCCTGCAGATTCCATAAAAGGATTCTACAAGCTGTCTCTGTGCCACAAGTCCTGTTGAGAGGATCAACTGGTCATATGGAAGCTGCTTTTCTTCCCCAGATTCATTTTTATAGATGACAACATCCTCTTCAATCCTGCTGCATCCACATTTTAACAGACTGTGAAGATTTTCATGCAGTAAAAATTTCTGTCTCAACGCTTCTCTGTACAGAGAATTTGCATTCGCAGCAAGCGTATCTGTTAATTCAAGAATTGCAACATTCTTCCCATTTTCTGCAAGTTCAAGTCCGATTTCACATCCAATACTTCCACCGCCCAGAATTACAATATTCTGACCAAGCTGCTCCGGATGTGCGATTGCTTTTGTCGCAAGCTGTACTTTTTCACCTTCCACACCTGGGATTGGAAGAATTCTCTCCACTGCCCCAAATGCAATAAGAAGTGAATCCGGCTGCAATTCTTTTACCAGTTCCGGATCTGCTTCCGTATTCAGAAGGACTTCTATTTCTCTTTTGAAAATCTGTGTCAGATAATAATCTAACAGTCTCTGAACTTCCTCTTTATGTGCTTCTTTTGAAATAAACCGGAGCATTCCTCCCAATTCTTTCTGTTTCTCAATGATTGTTACTTTATGTCCCCGGTCACTTGCTGTAATTGCAGCTTTCATTCCCGCCGGACCACCTCCAAGAATTACAACATGTTTTTTTGTCTCCGCCTTTAGAAGATTGATTTCAGACGGAACAAATTCCTGATGGTGATACCGCGGATTTACAGAACAGCCTACATTCCAGTGATCCGAAGAAATATGATAACAGTTCGAGCATCTGAGACACGGAACAATATCTTCCGGATGTCCTTCCATTGCTTTCTTCGGCCAGTATGGATCCGCAAGAAGCGTTCTTCCAAAAGCCACCATATCTACATAACCTTTGGAAATGATTTCATCTGCCATGGCAGGTGTCATCACCGCACTGACAACAGACACCGGAATCTGTAACCCATCCTTTGCCTGTTTTGCCCATTTCAGATTCGGCATTTCTTCTTCAAGATTTGTTGTAATACAATGGACATTTGCCTCAAAAATCTTGTCAATACCAGAAGAAATCTGAACCGTATCAATATAAGGTTCCGCTTTCTTTAAAAAGTACATTACATCCTCAAAGCTTATAGAATCTTCAATCCATTCATATGCACTGATTCTGATATCGATTGGATAATTGTTCCCTACTGCTTTTCTCACTGTCTCCAGAATCCGAAGTGGGAAACGACTTCTGTTTTCAATACTCCCCCCATAAATATCTGTGCGATGATTATAATGTGGGGAAAGAAACTGTGCCGGCAGCCATCCATGTCCAAAATGAAGAAAAATCGAATCAAATCCTATCTTCTTCGCACTTGCTGCTGTTTCTGCATACCAGCGGAGCGTCTCCTCCATCATTTCTTCATCCATCTCTTTTACTTCAACCCCATCCGGACGGATCAGTGCAGATGGTCCCTTTGCATAATCCACAGTTCTGGCATCCTGACCTGCATGAAATATTTCAACGGAGGCCTTTGCCCCACCTCTGTGAATCTTAAGCACTTTTTTCCTTGTCTCTTCTCTTTCGTATTTAGCAAACGGGTATGGCTCTTCCGGACTTGCGAAACTGGATCTTCCAGGTTCCACGATTGCATGTCCTGCAATCACAAGTGCCGCCCCACCCATTGCCTTTTCTTCGAAATCATCACCTGTCGGTGTTGCTATGATCCTGTTCTTCAGAATCATTCCATTCACAGAAATCGGTTTAAATAAATGATCAAACACTTCTCTTCTCCTTTCCTTGTCTCTTTTGGAATACACTCATCTTAAAGCACTCTTCTGTGATACACAACCTGTCAGAAAAGGATAGAAAATAATTTTCACAAACTCTCTTATTTTCATATCTATTTATGAAATTTATTCACTTTTTTCTGCTATTCATTGATAAAATCATGATTTTACACAAAAGAAAGTCAGGTACTCTGAATTTGAATCCTGAATTCAGAATACCTGACTTTTTCTTCAATTTTCCAAAAGCCAATCTATTACATTAATTACTTTTATACCATCATAATTTCCAAGCGAAAATTGATCCAGTGTTAAAACAATTTTTTCATAATTGTCTTTAATCTCCTGTAATGGTCTCATTTCTCTTTCAAAAGTTTCTTCTGCTGTCATATCTGCCGTCACCTGATAATAAACGATTACCCCTTGTTTTTGAGCAACAAAATCTACTTCTGTAGCGCCATATTTACCTATATTCACCTTATTCCCACGGCGCAATAATTCAAAAAAAACAATATTTTCAATAGAAAATCCAAGATCATAACGCTTTCTTGGCAAAATGTGATTGCGAAGCCCCAAATCAACCATATACAACTTCTTATTAACTTTTAACAGCTGTTTTCCTACTATATCAAATCTATCTACTGAATAAAATATAAATGATTCTGTCAACGCATCTACATAATCACTCACCGTATTCGCAGATACTTTTCTACCTGATGAAATCAAATAATTTGTAATACTTTTTATAGAAATTGGGCTTCCGATCACACTTGCCAGATATCGCGCAATTGTCTTCAACAATGTAATGTCTGTGATTTTTCGCTTGCCACAATTCATCTCTTTTCTTGACTGACGATCTTCAATATCTCTTACAATCACCGTATTATAAATACCTTCCAGATAGATCTCCACTTTTTCATCTGTTCTGTCCATCACTGCAATGTAGGGAAATCCACCGGTTTTCATATATTCTGAAAATGCCTGTTCTTTTAGAATTCCTGTAATTTCAACATATTCTTTAAAGGAGAGCGGTAACATAGAAATTTCAACATATCTTCCTGTTAATAGTGTAGCCAAATCCCCTGAAAGCATATATGCATTAGAACCTGTAATATAAATATCAATATTTTCTTTTACATGAAGACTATCTACCACTTTTTCAAAGGATGTTACCTTCTGAATCTCATCCAGAAAAATATAAGTCATCTTGTCTTCGCAAAGTCGTTCTTTAATATATTGATATAATGACTTGTAGTCCAACAATGGCTCATTTTCTAATTCTTCAAAATTAATTGATATAATTTGTTCTTCTGTAACCCCAGCTGATTTTAGTTTATTCTGATATTGTTTTAATAATGTTGATTTTCCACAGCGCCTGATTCCAGTTACAACCTTGATCACCTGCTCGTCTTTCCATGACCATAGCTTTTGTAAATATTCCTTACGTTCGACCATACAGCGTCCCTCCCTTTTTCCAAGTATAGCATACTATATGCTCTTTTTCAAAAAATATTCCCATTTCGGAGTTTATTTTTTTATTCTCAAAAAAAGATTCCTATTTGGGAATCTTTTTCTATGTCGTCTCTCGCTCAATCAACTTCGTTCCAAACACCATATGCTGCACGCTTGGTTTCTCATCATCCGCCGCTTCAATATCTTCTAATATCATATCCGCTGCCCTCTGTCCCATCTCACGACCCGGCAGCTCCATGGAAGTCATCGCTGTCTCAAGCATTCCTCCGATTGCATGACCGGTAAGGCTGATGACCTTGACTTCCTTCGGCACTTTCTTTCCGCTCTCTTTCAGTGCCCGGAGTACTCCGATTCCCTGCATATCCGCAGCAACCATGATTCCATCTACTTCATCAAATGCCTCTTTGAGCCGCTCCACACCTTTATAACCATCTTTGAAATAATTTCCGCGCGGCAATCCGGACTCTACCTGATATTCCTTCAGGCCAAGTTCTTTCATTGCCTTGTGGTATCCTCTGTAACGTTCCGCATACGGGGTAAACTCTGTTGATCCATTGATAAAACCAATCTTTGTACACCCCTTCTTATAAAGATACTTTGCCGCTTCATATCCGCAGGAAAAACAATCGGCTTCTACCGAACTGAATTTTCTGTCCTGATTTCTGACAAGCTGCACGACTGCCACTCCATCCGCCTTGATATCACGGATCATTCTTGTATTCTGCCCTGTCGATGCAATCAGGATTCCGTCTACCAGTCCATTGCGCAGACGGTTCAGACACTCTGCTTCAATATCCGGATCATCCTTCGTCAAACAGATCATCAGACTGTAACCTCTATTGCCTGCCTGCATCTCGATTCCCTGGACGATCTCACCAAAAATAGAAAGATTCACAGATGGTACGACTACTCCAAGCGTCCGTCTCTTCCCCTGTTTCAAACCTTTCGCCAGCAGATTTGGGCGATAGCTCAGCTGCTCTACCGCTTTAAATATTTTCTTTTTCGTATCCGGATGGACATACGACGTATTGTTCAATGCTCTGGATACCGTACTCACATCTACGTTCGCAAGCTTTGCAACATCCTTTAATGTAGCCATAACATCTCTTCCTCCTGTGCATCTGTTCTGTCTCGTACAATTAGTTTTCGCTCTTTCTATTATAACATGCCACAAAAGCCTGGCAACCATCTCATTATGATAATCACCAGACTTTTCATTCTTATCTATAAGATCATAGAAACGGACACATACTTCCTGATCTTTATGAAAATGAAGCAATCAGCTTCGGAATATAATTTGCAAGTGCAGAAACTGTCATCGCTAATGTAAAGAGATAACTGACTGTCATAAGAACCTGCAGTACTCTTGGTGCCTTCAATCCAGCCTGAACTTCTTTCTTCCAGAACATCAATGTGATGAAAAGACCTGCAACCGGAGTTGCGATTGATGTTGCGATGTTCGCAATGAAGATCAGCTGTGTCGGAGAACCGTCGTAGATGAAGCAGACTATACATGCAAATGCAAGTGTGATCATACATCCCCAGCGAATCAGCTTGGATTCAAGTGATACATCTTTATCGAATCCTGCACTTAAGAGTACCATACCTCTCTGTGTATTACCGAGAAGTGAAGAGAATCCTGCTCCGAGAAGTGCAACTCCCATTACAATGTTAGAAGCTTTTCCAAGGAAAGGAACAAGAAGCGCTGCCAGCTGTGCCGGTGCTTTAATCTGAATTCCCTGTGGATTCAGAACGATAGCTCCAACCAGCATGATTGCTCCGGAAATCAGGATAACCGATACAACATGTGCGATTGCATCCCATTTCATTGCTCCGTTAAATAAGTCCTCTTTTTTCCACTTTTTCTCAGCACCGAGATATGTTCCATAGATTCCTGCTGTCACAGCTGCATTTGTACTGATATAAGCAAGTGCTGTTGTAAGACTTCCTTCCGGTACGCTCCAGTGTGTTAATCCATGTCCCATTGCACCCCAATCAGGTCCGCCGGTTGCAACCAGTGTTGCATAGAAAGCAAATATCATAGCAATGATACAAACTAAAATTCCTTTTTCTACTTTTGAATAAACACCTTTTGAAAAGTAAAGCACTGTAAGTACTGCCAACATGATCAGTGCTCCCAATTTCCAGTTGATTCCAAAGACAAGGTTCATACCTGCACCTGTTCCGGAAATATTTCCAAGTGTAAAGAACAGGCAGGATAAGAATAATGCAACACCACAGAATCCAGATGCAACTTTTCCATAATAATGTCTGATCGCATGTAAGATTGGCATTCCTGTCAACATGGAAATACGGTAAGATGTCAGCATAAATGTAACACCCATGACCAGAATCGGTATGATCAGCCAGATCAGGCTGTATCCATAATTCGCACCAATCATTGCGGATGTTGTAATATTACCAGGTCCGATTACTACTCCGGTAAGGACAATTCCAGGACCTACACGTTTTAAAATTTCTTTTGCAGAAAGCTTTTTGACTTTTGATGGATCAAATCCATCTGTCCCCAGATTTTTGTTATTTTCTGTCATGGCTCCTCCGTTTTGGAAGTGATGCCCGAAATGTAATTTCTTCTTATTTCTTTCAGACATCACTTCTATAGTTATATCATAATTTTCGTCTTATTTATCTTCGAACTGAGTCATATCAACTTCCGGAAGCTGGCTTCTTTCAAGTCCAAGAGCTACCCAGTCTTTTTCTTCCTGGTTCAGTGGAAGAACCGGTTTTCTCATAAGTGCTGAAGAGAAGATTCCTCTCTGTTTCAGAGCTTCTTTCAGTCTTGCATGAGCTTCACCTGATGGCTGTCCGCCTCCGTAGATTGCCTGGGAAATGTGGTAGATACGATCTGACCAATCCTGAGCTTCTTTTAATGTATGTTTGTCTGGGTTCGCAAATACTTCTCTTGCCGGGCAGATGATCTCCGGTACGCATCCTGCGAATCCGATCAGAGCCCCGTCCATTCCCGGGAACCAGCTTACACACAATGTCTCGTCGTGACATGTGATAAGGGAGATGTCTGGGCACTCCTGACGAAGAAGACGTACGTCATGCTCGTAGATAGATGTGACACGTGTTCCCATCTTGATACATTTTACATGATCGATCTCTTTGCACATTTTGATCAGTGTCTCTACCGGGTAGAAAGCTTTGCTTGTTGCCGGGTACAGATGGATGATGATGTCGATGTCAGCTCCCTCTGCTACATCTTTTACATACTCGAACGGTGCATCCGGGTTCATACCGAATCTCAGCCACATATGTGGTGGCATAAGAAGGATTCCGTCTGCTCCTGCTTCCTTCGCTTCTTTTGCCATCTCGATAGACTCTGCTGTGTTCTCGCAGTTAACACCGGAGATGATTGTCATAACGTCTCCACACTCTTCTGCACAGATCTCTACAACACGTTTTCTCTCTGCTCTTGTAAGTCCTGTGATCTCGCCTGTATGTCCGTTACATACAAGTCCATCCATTCCTTTTCCGTAGAATGTTTTAATCCATCTCAAGTATGCTCTGAATTCTGATTCGTTGATAGAATAGTCGTCGTTAAGTGGTACTGATACTGCTGGGAAAATTGTCTTGAAATTTTTTACTTTTGCCATTTTTATTGTCTCCTTTTTCTTGTATGAGATAACATGATTTTTAATGTTTCATAACAATGCGCATTGTTCATTTCTTTCTATGCAAACGTTTGTTGTTTGCTATGATTAGGTTATATCACACAAAAAAGAGACGGTCAATAAAATAACCGTCTCCTGCAATTTGTTGCATAAATCAGAGAAATAGTGGGGTTAACTGCAATAATTTTCGCATTATATGTGTTACTTTTTATGTTGATTTTTATCAACATATTTGTTATCATATGTTCAGGCTTTATGCCTAGGGTGCTACTTCACATTGACGTGAATGGCGGTTCGCTTTGCGCTGAGAGTTTATAGCTCCGATTACATAGATCATCTCTCATTTGAGAAATCTTGGAAAGGAGAATTGGCCTATGCTGACCATTACTGACCTTATCGCAGTTATTTCACTGTGTGCGACTTTTTATAGCCTTGGTTACGTGCGTGGAAAGCATGATTCCAAGACGCAAAAATAACCGCCCAACGACCTGAGAAAACTTGAGCGGTTATTTAACCAATTAAAAACATCAGGCGAACCGTCATCGGTAGCACCTTTCTATTTATTATATTAGCATTTCTTTTTTCTTATGTCAAACAAATCTTTCAACTCTTTACCTCACACGATGTGCAAGTTACTGCTCACATGATGTGCAACCAGCAGCCTCACACCGCACTGTCACTCTATTCTTTCCATCCAGCGTACATGTAAACAAGCTTAACGCCCACTCTCCGCTTGTCATGTCCTTCACGCTTTGTGGAGTCAGTGCCTCTACCGCCGCCACTTTGTATTCGAACCGGTTCCCGGCTGCATCTGTGAAGATCACCTCAGTTCCAACTTCCAGTTCCTTCAGCTTCCCGAAATATGTTCTGTAATTATGTACCGTGATCACGAGATTATCCAGATAAGCACTGCCCGAATAGCGACAAGGTGCCCTCTTCAGAAACGGATAGCTCCACTCACTCAGTACCGGAAGCTTCAGGTCAATCGCCGGTATCTCAAGAATTCCTATACATGCCGCGCCGTTGCTTTTATCGATTTAAGATAGGTGTCAGCAGCTTCCTGTGCTGCCTGAAATACGCCGCTTAACTGCATTGCTGCATCAGCAATTGACCCTGACTTCTCAATCGTAATTTCTCTGTCCTTAAGCTGTGCCTCAGCTTCGTCTAGTCTAGCCTGAAGCTCTATCTCCCGTTTTTTCATCAATATTGTTGCGGTATATTTGTGATTTCTTGTGAATTTTCACCATTTTTCCGTATTTTACACCAAAAAGAGACAGAGCCTTTTCTCGCATTGGAAAAGTATCTGTCTCTTAATTTTTCATCTCTTTCAAAATTGATTAGAATTCAGCGATCACTGTCTCGCCCTGTACTGCATCCATTCCTGTGTGCAGCTTCATATCCGGATAATCGTCTCCGTTCGTAACTACGAGAATACATGTTTTCTCATATCCTTGTGCTTTGATCTTCTCCGGATCAAATGAGAGCAGCTTGTCTCCTGCGCTTACCTTATCTCCTTCTTTCACGAAGTACTCGAATCCGTCACCTTCCATGTTCACTGTGTCGATTCCTTCGTGGATCAGAAGCTCTACTCCGTTCGCAAGTGTAAGTCCAACTGCATGTCTGGATCCTTCCATCAGTACAGATACTGTTGCGTCACATGGTGCCACGATCACATTCTCAACCGGCTCGATTGCAAGTCCGTCACCTAATGCTTTAGATGAGAACACTTCGTCCTTTACTTCCTCGATTGGTACTACTTTTCCTGACAGATAAGCCTTTACGGCAAATGCCTTTTTCTCCTCTGCAGGAGCCTGTTTTTTCTTAAAAAATGAAAACATACCTACTTCTCGCCTCTTTCTTTTAAACATTGTCCATTGGTCTCAATTACGGTCTTATACCAGTCAAATGATTTCTTCTTTGTACGTCTAAGCGTTCCATTTCCATTGTCATCTTTATCGACATAGATAAAGCCATAACGCTTTTTCATTTCACCGGTTGAAGCACTAACTAAATCAATGCACCCCCATGAAGTATAACCCATAATTTCCACACCGTCAATCTCTACAGCGTCCATCATAGCCAAAATATGTGCTTTTAAATATTCTATACGATAGTCGTCTTCCACATAACCGTTCTCATCCGGCTGATCCACCGCACCAAGTCCATTTTCTACGATAAAAAGCGGCTTCTGATATCTGTCATACAGTGCATTCATTGTAATACGAAGTCCCAGCGGATCGATCTGCCATCCCCATTCACTTGCTTTCAGATGTGGATTCTTTACTGTAGCAAATACATTTCCATCTGTTGTGTCAACGCTTGCATCCGCACTTGCGCATCTAGAAGAGTAGTAAGAAAATGAAACAAAATCAACTGTATTTTCTTTCAGGAGTTTTTCATCTTCTTCTGTAATATCGAGCTGGATTCCTTCTCTTTCGAAGAATTTCTTTGCATAAGCCGGATATTCACCTCTTGCCTGTACATCAATGAAGAAGTAATTTTCACGATCTTTTCCCATCGCTTTCCATACATCTTCTGGCGCACAGGAGTATGGATATGTCTGACCTGCTGCCAGCATACATCCGACCTTATTCTCTGGATCGATCTCATGAGCGATTCTTGTTGCTTCTGCAGACGCTACCAGTTCATGATGTGCTGCAAGATATTTCGCCTGTGTCTCATTTTCTCTTTCTTTAAAGACAAGTCCCGCCCCCATAAATGGAAGGTGCAGAATCATGTTGATCTCATTAAATGTCAGCCAGTATTTTACAAGTCCTTTGTATCTTGTAAAGAGTACTGTTACAAGTTTCTTATAGAACTCAATCAGTTTTCGGTTCTTCCAGCCTCCGTACTCTTTGGTCAGATGAATCGGGCAATCAAAATGTGTAATTGTAACAAGTGGCTCAATTCCGTATTTGTGGCATTCTTTAAATACATTTTCATAGAATTGAAGTCCTGCTTCATTTGGTTCTGCATCATCACCGTTTGGAAAGATTCTTGACCAGGCAATCGACAGACGAAATGTCTTGAAACCCATTTCACCTAGAAGCGCGATATCTTCTTTGTAATGATGATAGAAATCGATTCCTTGCATTGCCGGATAAACATGCTCTGTGTCCGGCTCTAACGTCTCTCCATGTCCAAGCATTACCTTGAATCGGTCTTTTCCTGCCGGACATATATCGACATTGACCAGCCCTCTTCCATCCACATTATATGCACCCTCACACTGATTTGCTGCTGTTGCGCCGCCCCACAAAAAATTTTCCGGTAAACTCATCTTACTGCCTCCTGCTGAATTTTTCTGATTTTTCTGATTTATTTTCCCATGTAAAGATGCACCATTCCTTCAACGCCAAACGGTTCAATTGGCAGATAATGGCTGATTGCATCTCTCATCTGTGTACCTAGTGTATTTGTTACCTCAATTGCCAGCCGGTTCTCACCCTCTTTAAGAAGTCCTGTCAACTCAAAGCGATATGGCTTACAGATACGAACACCTGCGGATTTTCCATTTACAAACACTTCCGCTGTCTCATAGGCATTGCCCAGATCAAGCCAAATACTTCTTTCTATATTTTTCTTTTCTAGCTGGGTTGTTCCTTCATAGCGCACGGTTCCGGATTTATTTTCAAATCCTGTAATACTGCTGATCAGATCTAGCTTTTCTGTCGGAACTGTTTCTATGAATTCTGGATAGGAACAGCTGTCTGCAAATGTTACTTTCCATTTTTCCGGAAGCAGATTGGTTCTGTCTTCCATTTCACCATCTGTGCCAAATGACTTCTTGCCACTTTCTCTATCAAATTCTCCAGTGAAACCAGCCTCCAATTTTTCTGCAATCGCCTTCACTTGACTTTCTTCTCCCTGAAGAAATACCACTGATTCATATGGTTGCAGAACAAGCCTTGCTGTCTGTGATACTTCTGTCAAAGTATTGGCAAATGCATCGTAACGGTAGACTGCATTTCCGTCTGAAATTGTCAGTTCTGTGTCGATTGTATTTCCGATATTTTCATTAAATAACATAAGACAATACACATTATTTTTCATATATTCTCCGACTGCAAGCTCCGGATACGCATTAGTAAATTTTACTGCCTGATATTGTCCTAATTCTTTCTGCACATCAAAGTTATAAATCTCTTTTTCAAGATAGATCACACGAACTCCCGACTGCTCTAATTGACTAAGAAGCTCTTTTCCCTGCTGTGGCAGGAAAGTGCTATAAGGAACAACCAGCACCTCAAAATTCTGTCCATTGATACTGTACTGTTTCTCCTGCAGCTCTGCGCCCGCAAGGTAATCCAGTGAAATGATATCAAAGCTGATCTGATGTTCTGTTAGTGCTCTTGCCGGTTTCTCGATTGGCATATACTCTCCGCCCCATTCCTGCTCAGCCGGGTAGAGCACTCCGACTTTCGCCGGGTGTGTTCCATCCCGGAACAATTCCATCAGACGATTCACATAATTACTGAATGTTGAGAAATACCGAAACTGCGGATTCATTCCATGCGCATAGAAATGCGGTGGGCAGTCGAAGTCCGGGAATTTCTTTGGATCAAAAGCATGTGGAACAATGTGATTGATTCCACGGACGATCAGGTGATCTGCGATCCATTTCATCATCTTCAGTCCTTCGTTCCATCCGTAAGCTCCGAAGGCTTCACACATAGAATTACCGTTCTTGAGTGGATCTAAATGTGCTGCGGATGAAGCCAGTTTTGCAAGTGCATAATGGTAAAATTCTCCATTGCTTCCACCGGTATTGAATGCGTCATGATGATAATTCATCCCCGGAACGATCTGACCTCCGATCACATCGATTCCTGCGTAATCCATCGTCTCCTGTCCGCGGAAATAATGTCCTGTTCCGTAACCGAGTCTTGCATGTGCACCGTTATCTTCAATTGTATGCCCCAGGTACATCACACCATGCGCATGACACCAGTCTGAAAGAACATTTGTAAAATTATCACGATACAGCTTTGTGATCAGATCCATGTAGCGGTAACGGATCTCTGCTTCGGCACCGTTTGCATTTACCCATAAGAGCGGCAGATATCTTGCATCAAATCCCAGCTCTTTTTCAAGATCTTCTCTCCATGGAAGAACCATATCAGTTCCGATTTGCGCTTCTGTTCCTTTTTTATTTCCAAATCTCGGTTCGTCTGAGAAGAAACCTTCGATCAACGTTCCGAAATCATCTTTATAATGTGCATAGTGAGGTTCATAAACCTCGTCAATGAGAATTTGCGTTGCTTCTTTTACAAGTGGATTAAGGTAATCTTTTGTCGCGTCCTCGCCGCCTTTTCTCGTCAGATACAGAACAAAAATGCTCCATGCGCCGTCTTTGACATCCAATGTCAGAAGGCGTTTTTCCATATCCATGCAATCTGTAATATCTGTCAGCGTCTCTGCATCAACCGGATCTCCGTTCTCTGTGTATCTATTGCTTCGTTTTGCCATGTAGACTTTCAAGATTTTCTGTTCCGGATCCGGCTTGTCCCACGGCCTTCCTTTTAAAAGTTTTAAATCAATGCGCATCTGTCGCATCGTTCCCTGCACATCATAGCGACGCATATCCAGATATTTCTTCTGATACTGTGGGTAGCATTCTTTTACTTTTCCATTCGCATATCCTGTGGGAAAATGAGAATCATCGAGAATCCAGACCTTCATCTCATTTTCTTTTGCTTTCGCAAGAATCAGATCCAGATCACTCCACCACTGATCTCCAACGAAGTCCGGATGTGGGCGTGCCTCAATGCACACCCCTTTCATCCCACTCTCTGCTATCTTGTCCATATATTCACTCAATACTGCATGGTCTTCTCCATGCTGCCAAAAAAATGGATATAATCCGTTCTTCATCCCTCGTCTACCTCATATCATTACTATCTACAATTAATTTTTCTTTTCTTCTTTTCCCTGTACAATATATGCCAGTACCGCTGAAACTACAAAAGCGAGTGCTGCACATGCGATAAATCCATAGAAGCTGATATCCAATCCCTCTGGATTGATCATTCCTGGAATACGGAAAAGTCCGTCTCCTGCAAGTGCATATAATTTTGCTCCGAGTCCTCCTAGAATTGCACCGGAGATTCCTCCGCCTATCCATGCACAGGCAAATAATTTCATATTCGGAACAGCAATGGAATAGATTGCCGGCTCTGTTACTCCACAGAGTGCGGATGCAAGACTACCGAATCCAGCGCTACGTTTATCCGGATCTTTTGCTCTAAGTGAGTATCCAAGTGCTACTCCGGCAAGTGCCCATACTGTCAAGCCGAGAATCGCGTTGATCGGATCGCTTCCAAGTGTAAACAGATTATTCATCAGTATCGGGATAAATGCTGCATGCAAACCAAGGAGAACAACTAACTGCCAGAATGCTCCAAAAAGCAAGCCTCCAAGGATTGGACTGAAATTAAAGATTCCACAAACTACAGTTGAAAGTCCATTGGAAACATACTGCATAACCGGTCCGATCACTAAATAAGAAAGCGGGACGGTCAATGCAAGTACAATCGTAGGAACCATCATTAACTGAATCATCTCTGGAAGCACCTTCTTTGCCAACTTTTCCACCTTGCTTGCGAAGAAAGATGCCAGAATGATTGGGAATAATGTGTTCGCATAAGTTGTTGTAGATACCGGAATATGGAGGAATGTGATTCCACCTTCTGCTGCAATCGCTGCCACCAGATTCGGATATACAAGCGCCGCTCCGATTGCTGCCGTCGTATACGGATTACAATCAAAAATCTTTCCGCATGAAAATCCTACGATAATCGGCATAAAGTACATAATTGCATCAGATGCTGCATAAAGTACAAGGTATGTTCCATCTGTGTTTGTGAGGATACCCATTGTTGTAAGAATGACAAGGATTCCTTTCAAGATTCCTCCTGCGATCATTGGACCTATCATTGGCATGATACATCCGGAGATCACCTTAAAGAAACGGTTCCAAAGACTGTCTTTTTTCATCACCTGGTAGTCTTCTTTATTTACCGCCTTACTATTCCCTGTGATTCCGGCTTCTGTCTTTACAAACTTAACTACTTCACTTACATGAGTACCAATGATCACCTGGTACTGACCACCCTGATTCATAACGCCTTTGACACCCTTAATCTTGCTAACCTCATCCTTATTTGGAATTGTATCATCCTTCAAAACAAAACGTAAACGTGTCATACAATTTGATACACTAACAATATTTTCTTTCCCTCCAACAGCAGCTACTACTTCCTTTGCCAGCTGTCCATAATCTTCTTTTGCCATGATGTACGTTCCTCCCATTCATCACTCACACTTAATATCTAATAGTTTCTCGAAATGCATTTCTTTATTGTCTATATTATAGCCAACCACATATTAGAAAAAAATATCAGATTCCTCACTTTTCATTGACCATTTCCACACAATCTGCTACACTTCATGCAAAGGAGGTACCTGTCTTATGAATCTGAAAGCACTACATCATTATCTTACCACGTTATCCCCAAGTGAGGAGAAATATCGCAATGGATATGTCTATGATGGCTGGAAAGATATGCCAAGAAAACAATGTAATGGCGTAGAATACACTATATTGGACTTAGATGTTGCTTATTCCCCACTTGACAACAAGCCAGCCGATCACTCTCCCGGACTTAATGCGGAACTCTCGGAAATATCAATTAAGAAGAATTCCCGCTTCAGTACAGTTCCAGAACATATCCATACCCACATTGAGATTAACTATGTCTATTCCGGAAGCTGCCCGCAGGTTATTGACGGACACCCGATCACTCTGCAAAAGAACCAGGTTCTCCTGATTGACACAAACTGCCCGCACTCAATTGCTCCGCTTGGAGAGAATGATATCATGATCAGCATTATCCCCAAGACGGACTTTCTGCGTGAGCATATGTTTAATCAGTTTTCTAATGACAGTATACTCTCCCGCTTTTTTATTAATGCGATCAACGAAAAGACTGACCATGACCACTACCTGCTTTTCCACTCAGAAAACGACCGTAGAATTCCGATGTTCTTTAATGAACTGTTCTGTGAGTGCTTTGATCCATCCATTAATTCTACGGATATTATCATGCATCTTTTCTACACGATCATGGCGGAATTGATCAATGTCTATGAGGACGATTTAACAAAGGGAGGCTCCTACTCACATAACAGTATTGTGATTCCTATGCTGCGTTATATGGAACGGAATTTCAGAACATGTACACAGGAATCCGTCGCTGATTTTTTCCATATCAGTCCAAACTATGTCACGCGTCTTCTCAAGAAATATACTGGTATGACTTATATTCAATTAATCCAGGCACAGAAACTGCAGACTGCTGCCAACCTATTGAAACAGACAACACTTCCGGTAACCGAAATTGCCCAGCGAGCCGGATATGAAAATGTCACTTTCTTCTATAAGAAATTTCAGGAGAAGTATCACTGCCAGCCGGGGGAATATAGGGGATAGGTGAAAAACTTACACCCTTTCTTTACCTCTTCCTAAGTTCAAAAAAGAAGAGTCAATATTTCTGGATTTCTTAACAAACTCGAATATTGACTCTTCTTCGCTATTATTTATAACTCAATTTTTTTGTTTATAAAATGTGGATAACTTTTCATAATCTCGCCAGATCCACCTCATATCTACATTTTTCCGAGGTTATTCAATGTGTTTCGTTACATTTTTCCGCGTTTTTTATCGGTTTCTGTAACATTTTTCCGCACCTTTTCACTATGTTTTGTAACATTATTCTTGCGTCCCGATCAGAATCTTCTTTCCTTCAAATGCAAATCCATAATGTCTGATCTCTTCTTTTTTGAATCCACGTGCAAAAAGCTGTGCATCATAGTTCATTTCCTCAATCTGATTCAGCGCATGCTCCGCTGTCTCTTCCAGCGTTTTTTCTTTCCTTGAATTTCGAACTTTAAACTCCATAATGATTGCAGGATATTGTTCATTTCCCGGTTTCCTTGGAATCATCATTACATCATATCTTCCAAATCCGCTCTCTCGATTCGAACAGATTTCATATTGATCTGCCTGATCCGCAATCAATCCTAATACAAAGCCATGATAAAATCGTTCCGGCTCACTTGGTCCTTCTTCATTTCCTGATGTGTCAAAGTAACTAAATGTTGCCATTGAAACCTGATTCATATAATAGTTCATCGCATCCAGATCACCGGCGAGCAGTGCCTTCATAAATTGATTATAATTCGATCTGCTCTGATGAAACCATCCCTTAAATAAATTTGAGAACATTGCGGTTGTTTCCAAATTAGTAATCATCAGATGATACCATGGTTCTCTTAGAACTCCTCGATATTCTACGTCTGTTGCCTTCAGATATCCGCTTGCCAGCATCAGACTCCAGATGGCATTCTCATCCTGATCCAGCTGTTCAAACACAATCTGTTCGTCAAAATTTACTACGATTTCTTTTCCTTGCAGAAGCTCTTCCATCCGTTCTTTGATTTCCGATGAGGATTGTCTGATCAGTCGATTGATCAAACCATTCGAACTTGTATCTGCCCAATACGGACGCAATTGTTTTTTATCCAGATAGTTTGTGATAGACCACGGATTATAAATGTCTTTCTGTTTTCCAAATATAAATCCGTCATACCAGGATTTTACAAGCTGTTTTTCTTGTGACATTCCCATTGTTTCCAATGCATGGAATACTTCTTCTTCAGTAAATCCAAAGCTTGATTCATATTCTTCTGATGTTGTTGTAACAACATTTAAGTTGTTCAAATCAGAAAATACCGATTCCTTCGACACTCTCGTGATGCCAGTCATCATTGCTCTTTCAAGATATGGATTGGTTTTAAATGTTGCATTGAAAAAGTTTCTTATAAAAGCAATGAATTCTTCCCAATATTCATAGAGATATGCTTCTTGCATCGGTGTATCGTATTCGTCCAGAAGAATCAGAACTTTCTTCTCATAATAACGATACAGACAATTGGACAGATTCTTAACTGCATTGCAGATTGTATCATTTGCTACCGGTTCTTTCATTCCTGGATTCTTGGCGTAATTATCCAGTTCTTCAAAGCATCTTCGCTCACCTTCTGTAAGGCCGTTCCATTCCAAGAGATAACGATGCTCGGAATATGCTTCATTGATCGCCATGATGATTCCATCTCTTGCATCCTGATAATCAGCACCTTTAATTGTAGCAAAGCTAATGAATATCACTGGATATGTTCCTTGTAATTTCTGATATTTTTCTTCTTTCCAGACAGAAAGATCTTCGAATAATTTCTTCTTATCCGTATATAGGTTCGAGAAGAAATAATTCAGCATACTCATATTTAATGTCTTGCCAAAACGGCGAGGTCTTGTAATCAGTGTGATCTCATCCTGTGATTCCCACCATTCTCTGATCAGGTCAGATTTATCTATATAAAAGCAGTTGTTCTCCCGCAATGATGCGAAATTTTGTTTTCCAATGCTTATTATCGGATGCATAATATTTCCCCTCGCTTTCTACTCTGCAACTTTATCTACACAATCTGATAATACTAGTATTGTAACATTGTTCACTAAAATACTCAACAAATCCCATTAGCCCAATACTATAAAATCAGTAACCAAAAAAGTGTCTATATCAGAACCTTTTATCGTTCCTTGATATAGACACTCTTCTTTAACAATCATCTTGTCAACTAATTGATATTTTCGCCGTTTGTTGAAATAACTTCTTTATACCACTCGAAAGAATCTTTCTTTCTTCTGGACAAATCTCCTGTTCCATCATTATGTTTATCCACATAGATGAATCCATATCTCTTATCCATCTCACCGCTTCCTGCACTGACAAGGTCGATGCATCCCCATGGTGTATAACCCATCAGATCTACACCATCTTCCTCTACCGCCTTTTTCATTTCTGAAATGTGGTGTTGCAGATATTCTACACGGTATGGATCGTGGATGCTTCCATCCTCTTCTAAAGTATCATATGCTCCAAATCCATTTTCTACAATAAACAATGGTACTTTGTAGCGATCTGTAAACCAGTTCAATGAATAGCGCAGTCCAATCGGATCAATCTGCCATCCCCATTCACTTGCCTTTACATACTGATTCTTTATACGATCCTTTTCTCCACGGTAATCATATTCCGGATTGTCTGGTTCTGCTTTTGTACAGAAAGACATATAATAACTGAAACCGATGTAATCGACACAGCCCTGTTTTAACACTGCAAGATCTTCTTCTGTTACGTCAATCTTAAGGTCTTTTCTTTCCCAGTATTTCAAAATATTTACAGGGTATTCTCCTTTTACATGCACATCTGTATAATAATATCTTTTCTGCATGGCTTTTTCAGCCTGCAGTATATCTTCCGGACGGCAGGTAGCCGGATAAATCGGGCACATTGCGATCATGCAGCCAATCTGAAATTCCGGATTGATCTTATGTCCTGCTTTTATCGCTTCGGCACTGGCAACCAGTTCGTAGTGAGATGCCTGATACATCAATTCTTCTACATTTTCTTCTGGTTTAACTACAATCCCGGAATTAGCGTAAAGCATGAATCCGTCACCGATATCTGCCTGATTATTAATCTCATTAAATGTCATCCAGTATTTTACTTTGTCTTTGTATCGCTCAAAGCATGTTACTGCAAATTTCACGAAGAAATCAATCAGTTTTCTGTTTCTCCATCCACCGTACTCTTGTACAAGATGCAGAGGCATCTCAAAGTGACTCAGTGTGATCACTGGTTCGATTCCATATTTCAGACATTCATCAAACATGTCATCATAGAATTTTAATCCGGCTTCATTCGGCTGCTCTTCATCACCATTTGGGAAGATACGTGTCCATGCAATACTTGTACGGAAACACTTGAATCCCATTTCCGCAAATAAGCGGATATCTTCTTTATAGTAATCATAAAAATCGATTGCTTCATGATTCGGATAATTCTCGCCTTTTAGTATTTCACCTGTTATTCTTCTTCTTGTATTTACATCTCCGCTGGTTACAACGTCCATAATGCTCAAGCCTTTTCCATCTCGATCATAGGCACCCTCCAGCTGATGAGCAGCAACTGCGCCGCCCCAGAGAAAATCTTTTCGAAATCCCATTGTTATTTCCTTCCTGTTGTCTTAATTGCTTTGTATAATAGTGTTGGGGGCTTTTGCCCCCAACTTTTCTGTTTCTATATTCAATTACATCTTGATGATTATTTCTCATCAATTCTCTTATACAGTGCAATGAATTCATCTGCGAGAATACGGAAACTCTCTGCACTCATAAGCTGATCTTCTGCATGCATCAGAAGCATGTATCCATTAGAAATCTCTCCGTTTGCATCCATTGTCAGAAGGTCTGCATGAGCGTTATGCCCAAGTGAAAAGGCTTCATCTCCTTGTTTGATCAGCTCCGCTGCCTCATCATATTTTCCTTCTTTCGCACAATGGATTGCATTGATAAAATGTGTTCTTGCTGTACCTACATATGTAATAATCTGAAAACATGCCAATTCAAATTTTTCGTCCATTTTTGTCTCCTGTCCTGCTTTTATTATTTTTAAATTCTGATTTTACCAGTCTTCATCCTCATCTTCTACTGGCTGATTCTTCTCCTGAACCAGATTCATCTTGTCAATCTTCTTAATGAATGGCAGATAAACAAAGAATGAAACACAAAGGATCACTAACTGAAGTAAAGCACTTTTCCATCCTGCTAAAAGGAATCCTGAGATAATCGGTGGACAAGTCCATGGGATCTGTGTTGCTCCATATAATGGGCAGATTCCTGTATACAGTGCAAAATACTGGATTAAACATGCGATCACAGGCATTCCAATAAACGGAATTGCAAGCATTGGGTTCATAACGATCGGAGTACCAAACAGAACTGGCTCATTGATTCCAAATAATGCCGGAATAATTCCCACTTTACCAAGTGCTTTCAACTGTTTTGATTTTGCAAAGAAGAACATATACATTACAAGTCCGATTGTGATACCTGCACCTGTTATATTGATAAACTGATCATAAAACTGCTGTGTTACAATATGGCCTCCGTTTGCTATTGTAAGTTCTACACCACTGTCAATAATAGCCTGGTTTGCAAGGCTGTTTGCCTGTAAAAGTCCTGTCATGATTCCACCAACTACTGTTGAACCATGAACTCCGAAGAACCACAGGAATGGTCCTGTAAAGCACATCAGAACTGCTCCACCAAGGGAGTCTGTCATTTTCTGAAGTGGTGTCTGAACAACTTTGTAAATAATTTCCATACCTGTTGTGTTGAATCCAATAGAACAGATACCGTGAATTACTGCAGTCCCTGTCAGGATTACGAATGCCGGGATTAATGCTGAGAATGCATTTGTTACACCTTCCGGAACTCCGGCCGGCATTTTAATACGTATATTTTTCTTCAAAAACCAACAGTAAACAAGCGGTACGATCAATCCGACAATGATTGCTCCAATCATTCCCTGTCCTGCTGTCCATGTCTTATCAATGATTCCACCAACAACTTCTCCACTTTCTGTTGTTTTGGACGAAGGCATCAGAATCAAGAATGATGCCAATGAAATAATTGCACAGTTGAGTGGTTCCTGATTTTCCAGTTTCGCATAGCTATAGCTGATACCGATAACTGCGATCATCGCACTAATGGAGAATGTTGCGCCACATGCCTGATCTAATACTGCTTTGATTCCTGTAGACTCTAATACATCGACAACTGCCTTTATCGGAAAATTTGACAGGATCAGGAAGATTGATCCGATGATCAGAGGAGACATGGAAGTCACCATACCATTTTTTATTGACTGTATTCCCTTTGTATTAATAAACTTAAGGATCACAGGGATTACTTTTTCGTTAAATTTCTCTTTCATTTGCTACTACCCTTTGCTCTGTTTTTTTGCTTTGAATTGTGTATCTTTGTTTTCTCTTATTTATTTTTCGCAAGCTTATATGCAAATTTCAAAACATTCATTCCATTGCACATTCCATAATCCTGCATTGGGATCACATCTACCGGAACCCCTTTTGGATCACAGATCTCTTTTGCTCTGGCAAGCTGATATCCTACCTGCGGTCCGAGCAGTGCTACATCCACGCCTTCAATCATGCGTTCCATATCTGTAAATGGATATGCTGCGATATCAGCATCTTTTCCTTTTTCCTTTGCTGCCTCTTCCATCTTCTTTACCAGAAGACTTGTTGACATTCCTGCTGCACAAAATAATCGAATTACCATGATTGTTTCCTCCCTAATTTTTTCTCATTTGTTTTGATGGTGCTAGTATAACAAGCATTTTCCATTTTGTCAGTACTTTTTCCTGTTTCTGGTTTCCGTTCCATATAGACGGAATTTGTTACATAAAAAAAACAGGGCATTCTACTTTATTGTGTAAAATGCACTGTTTTCCTTTTCCTTTTTTGTATATTATGATACTTTTTCGTGTATCCTGTTTTTTTTGTTACTTATCTGGTTACTATTCGTACCATTACATTCTACAACCTTAATGAAACAAGTCTTCCATATCATTTTGAAACAGATCATCTGTATCGTTATGGACGCCCTCCAATTCTCTTCCGATTAATTCCAAAATAAAAACGACTGCCATTTGGGATGTCAGATCATAATTTTCGTCTTTTTTATACTCTGAAACATAATAATTTATATTGCAGTCACTCATCTTTGCCAAAGAACAGTTTGCCTTATTTGTAATAGATATCAGGCTGCTCCCTCTTCTTTTCAGCTTTTCTGCCAGCATCAATGTCTGCTCTGTCTCTCCTGATACAGACAATGCAACCGTAGCTGTCCTCTCACCTTTTCCGCGAAATACCGGAGTAAATGGATCATCAATTGCAAAAGAAAACCAACCTACATTATTAAAATATCTTGCCCCATACTTTCCTATAATAGAAGAATTCCCCACACCTACAAATATAATTGACGATGCCTTTGTAAGCAACTTCACAGCTTCCTGGATATTCTCAGCAAATGCCTGTGTCTGCACCCTCTCAAGGAAATCTTTAACCGCAGTAAGATCCATATTGATTTTCTTCTGTTCCTTGCTGCTGACTTCCTGTTTTAATTTCAAACGGAATTCAGAATATCCCTCGCATCCTACCTTTTTACAAAAGCGAAGGATCGTCGTTGTCGAAACATGAACCTCCTCTGCCAGTTCACGTACTTTCATATATACTACTTTCTCTTCATTGCTGACAATGTAATTATATACATCCATCTCCAACTGATTAAAAGATTTTATCATCTCATGCGTAAACATATGAATTCAGTCCCCTTCTATTTTTTCTCTATTCCATTCTTCTGATCATTCGCTCAACAACTGGCTTGCTTCCTTCCAGCACTGCCGTCCTGCTGCCAGAATGGAACACGGCTGATCCAACGTGATCATTCCGCCTTCTGCCGTTGAGATGAATCCACCTGCTTCCATCACAATCAAAGATGCTGCCGCATAATCCCACGGATACAGCATCAGTTCAAGATAGACTCCATTTGCACCGGATGCCACACGGCAGATATCAAGTGCTGCAGAACCACCGGCACGAATTCCAAGGCTGTTCAGATACAGCTTCTTCGCATGGTCAAAGATTCTGTCTGTATCTTCTGTCTGATACCGTGCAGTTCCGAATGCAACCAGATTGTCTGCAAGTCCTTTGTCCGAACAGTGGATTTCTCTTCCATTCAGCTTGGCTCCTTCGCCCTTAACTGCGGAATACATTTCTCTTGTGTATGGATTGTAAACACAGCCAAACAGCATTCTTCCAAACTTTGTCAAACCAACTGATATACAACTGTGCTTGTAATCAAAGATGAAGTTCGTCGTTCCATCAATCGGATCTATAATGAAACAATAGCCATCTCCAAGTTCCTGCTGCATCCCGTCTTCCTCTGCAAGAAATGTCGCTTCCGGTATGAGTTGACGCAGATTCTGAATCAGATAAAACTGAATCTCCTTGTCATGCTTTGTCACAAAGTTTGCAGTTCCTTCTTTATCAAAAACTGTCAGTTCCTCGTCCTGTGCCTGAAGCATCAGTTCCCCTGCCAGTGTCACTATCTTTATAATCTCATCGTATAACATGTTGGTTGTAGTCCTTTCCTGTTTATTCATCCAATCTTACAGATTCCATTTTTCTATACTGCTGATTCTGCTAATACTTCTTTGTCTTTCTATCTTACCATGATTTTCTACATTAATCTATATAGAACAAAGAATGTGCTCGGCACATTCTTGCGCCTGCGGCGTTGCTGAGCGCCAGTGACGCTCGTCCAGCAACGACCGAAGTGAAACGTAGACGCTTGCGACGCCTACCTTGTACGCCGTAGTGCGCATCCTAAGCGGAGCGTTTTTTTATATGTTAGGAAAGAACTTTCCTAACATATAAAAAAACATCTGCAACCGGCCAATTCAGGCTGTGCAGATGCTTTTTCGTATTTTCATCCTCTATTTCATTGCGTCTTTAATTGCTGTCAGAAGCTCATCATAAGTCTCATATGCCGGCAATTCCGGGTGATCTGCCTTGATCTGCTCTGTACTGCGGAATAAGAATCCTGCCTTACTTGCCTGGATCATGCCAAGGTCATTGTAGGAATCTCCACTTGCAATTGTGTCAAATCCGATAGACTGCAGTGCTTTCACAGTACTTAACTTAGACTGCTCTACACGCATCTTGAATCCTGTGATCTCGCCATTCTCTGCTACTTCCAGACTGTTACAGAACAGTGTCGGCCATCCGAGTTTCTCCATCAGTGGTGTAGCAAACTGTGTAAATGTATCACTGATCAGGATCACCTGGCTGAATGTACGAAGCTCATCTAAGAACTCTCTCGCTCCCGGAAGCGGATCGATCTTTGCGATCGTCTCCTGAATCTCCTTCAGTCCGAGACCATGCTCTTTCAGAATTCCAAGTCTCCAGTTCATCAGCTTATCATAATCTGGTTCATCTCTTGTCGTCTTCTTAAGCTCCGGGATTCCGCTTGCCTCTGCAAATGCAATCCAAATCTCTGGTACTAATACTCCTTCTACATCAAGACATGTTATATACATCGTAATATTCCTCCATCTGCTTCGTTCTTTATTCGCTTTATTACTTTACTGTAATGTATTGATTTTAACACATATGCTGTATATTTACTAGATGCATTTTCATTAATAGCGGTATCGAAAAGCATTATAAAAACATTACTCTTCGTTATTGTTCATACTACGTGAAATCAGCAACGCTGTACGCACCCACAGAAAAAGGAGATCGAAATCTCCGATCTCCTCCTAATGTCTTTGTCTTATCTCCTATTTCAAGAATATCAACTGCATCCTTGTGGCTATTACTCCATAATAGGTTTCAGTGCTTCTGCAAGCTTCTCTTTCTCAGCTTCTGCCTCTGCAAGATCTTTACCAAGTGTTGTGTAATAGATCTTGATCTTCGGCTCTGTTCCTGATGGACGAACGATTACTGTCTCGTTGTTCTCCAGTTTGTAAACAAGTACGTTAGCCTTCGGAAGTCCTGTTTCTTCTGTCTTCTCGTAATCGATCACGCTGGCTACTTTGTATCCTGCGATCTCTTCCAGAGGATTCTTACGAAGATTTTCCATGATTCCTGACATCTTATCCATTCCGCTCAGTCCCGGGAATTCAAAGCTATCGATCTTGTTGAGATAACGTCCGTACTGTGCGTAGATCTCTTCCAGTCTCTGTTTCAGTGAGCTTCCGATGCTTCTGTAGTAAGCGGCCATCTCACAGATCAGCATAGATCCGATGATTGCATCTTTATCACGTACATAAGGTCCTGCAAGGTATCCGTAGCTCTCTTCAAATCCGAAGATAAAACGGTCAACTTCTCCTGCTGCCTCGAGGTTCGCAATCTGATCTCCAATCCATTTGAATCCTGTCAGTACATTGCGAAGTTCTACTCCGTAATGCTCTGCAACTGCATCTGCAAGTGGTGTAGATACGAGAGATTTCACTGCTACCGGTTTCTCAGGCATTGTGCCTTTCTCGATACGTCCTGCTGCGATGTAGTCAAGAAGAAGAACTCCGACTTCATTTCCTGAAACAAGCTCATAAGATCCGTCCGGGCACTTCATAGCGATTCCTACACGGTCTGCATCTGGGTCTGTTGCAAGCATGAGGTCTGCGCCTGTCTCTTTCGCAAGATTCAGTCCCAGCTCAAGTGCTGCAAAGATCTCTGGGTTCGGGTAGCTGCATGTTGTGAAATATCCATTCGGGTACTCCTGCTCCGGTACGATTGTTACGTCTGTGATTCCGATATCTTTGAGTACGCGAGTTACCGGTACTAATCCAGATCCATTCAGTGGGCTGTATACAAGCTTCAGTCCTGCACTCTTACACAGACCCGGACGAACCTGACGGGACTCGATTGCCTCATACAGTGCATCCTTACAGTCATCTCCTACGAAACGGATCAGACCTTCTTCAACTCCCTGAGCGAAAGACATATACTTCGCACCTGTAAGTACATCTGTCTTCTGGATCTCTTCGTATACGATTGCTGCTGCATCATCTGTCATCTGGCATCCATCCGGTCCGTATGCCTTATATCCGTTATACTTCGCCGGGTTGTGGGATGCTGTTACCATAACACCTGCGTTACAGTTATAATAACGTGTTGCAAAGGAAAGTGCCGGTACAGGCATCAGAGCATCGTAAATTCTTACTTTAATTCCGTTCGCTGCAAGAACTCCTGCTGCTGTCTTCGCAAACACATCACTCTTAAGACGGCTGTCGTAGCTGATCGCTACTGTCTGTGTACCGCCCTGTGTCTTTACCCAGTTAGCAAGTCCCTGTGTAGCCTGACGAACAACATAGATATTCATTCTGTTTGTTCCTGCTCCAAGCACTCCACGAAGTCCGGCTGTTCCAAACTTCAGCGCAACTGCGAAACGCTCCTTGATCTCGTCATCATTTCCTTCGATTTTTGCTAATTCCGGCATCAGATCTGCGTCTTCCAGGTCTGCTGTCATCCAGCGCTTATACTCTTCCTGATACATCTTAATCACTCCTATTATTTTCTTAAAATGTAAAATTATTGCAATTCAGCCATACAACGTAAGACCGTCAGTTTATGACCACTTCGTTGTATGGCTGAACTGTTTCTAAACTTTACAAGTCTAGTCATATTATACCATGCAGGTACATTTACAGCAACATTCCACGCCTATTTTAACAAGCATTTTTCCTGTTACATAGAAATAATTCCCAATACATTTGCAATAGAACTTAATAATATAATAATCAGGAAGATTGGTGCCAGATATTTCAAAAAGAACATGTATAATTTCTTTCTCTTAAATGCAGATGACTGCTCGATCTCCCTTGCGATCTTGTCAAATCCAACTGTACGAATAATCAAGAAACATGTTGCAAGTGCCGCCAGTGGCATCATCACGGAGTTTGTCAGGAAGTCGAAGAAGTCCAGACTTGCCATACCAAAGAACTGAATGAAATCCAGTAATCCGTAACCCATGGATGATAATGTTCCAATTACGATCATAACAACTGCCATCAGAATACAACATCTAGGTCTGCTCCAATGAAGCTCATCCTGGAATGTTGATACGCTTGTCTCCAGAAGTGAGATTGCACTTGTTGCTGCTGCAAGAAGTACTAATACGAAGAACAGGATTCCTGCCACTCTTCCAACTCCCATACTTGCAAATACTTTCGGAAGCGTGATGAACATCAGAGACGGTCCTGCCTGCAGGTCATCCGGATTACCACCGGAGAATGCAAATACAGCCGGAATGATCATAAGTCCGGCGAGCATTGCGATCGCTGTATCGAAAATCTCAACCTGTGTTGTAGTCTTCTCAAGGTCAACATCTTTACCGATGTAAGAACCATATGTATACAAAATTCCCATTGCGATTGACAGAGAATAGAACATCTGTCCCATCGCTGCAACAACTGTCATTGCTGAGAAATGCTTCGGATTCGGAATCAGGAAGTATTTCACACCTTCAATCGCACCCGGTCTTGTCACAGAATAAATTGCAACGATTATCGCAAGGATAACCAGAATCGGCATCATGATCTTAGAAACACGTTCTACTCCATTCTCAACTCCTGCAAGGATAACGCAGAATACAAGAACGGCAAATACGATAAACCATGCTTCTACCTGGAAAGAATCTGAAATAAATTCTGTAAAATATCCATCCTGTGCAACGGTCTGCACATTTCCTTTCAAATACTCTACCAGATACTTAATAACCCATCCACCAATTGAACTATAATAAGGCACGATCAACATCGGGATCACTGCGTTGAGCCATCCACCGATCTTGAATGATTTCGTCTTACCGAAAGTCTGATATGCTCCGACAGGACTTTTTCTTGTCATTCGTCCAAGTGCTGTCTCTGACATGATCAAAACATATCCAAAAGTTACTGTCAAAATCAAATATACGAGAAGGAAAATTCCTCCACCATACTTTGCAGCCAAATACGGGAATCTCCAGATATTTCCCAGGCCGACTGCTGAGCCTGCAACAGCAAGCACATACCCGATCTTACCCGAGAAGCTTGCTCGCATTCCTGATTGTCCTTTGTTGCTCATAGAATTCCTCCACTCATTTAACAGCTTATGCTGTTATTTTCTCTTGTTTTCTTTATACATAACTTCCTTTCACAGGTCGTCATTGTTTCTATTCTACCATTCGACACAGTGAATAGCAACAAAAAGAGTCACGTTAATGCTTTAAAACATTAATTTTAAGCATTAACGTGACTCTTTCTTATAATTTTCCGTCTTTTTCCGCTCTCTCAAGCAACTTCTCAATCCCTTTGTTCCACGCACCGATCTTCACTCCGGCATTGATCACGCGCTCACATTTTCCCATTGTCTCAAATGCTTTCTGAAGCGTTTCTTCCCGAATCTCTTCAAAAGGTACCTCTGTGATCACCTCTGCCGCCAATAGTCTGGCCAACCGGTAATCCATGTCATTTTCATACAAAATACCTGCCGCAAACGGAATGTGTTCCTTCTGAAGCCGACGATAAACCGGGATTCCAGTTCCACCGGAAGAGATCACGAACACTTCCGGCTCACCCTCCGGCGCAGGAAGTTCAATACTTCCAAAAAGCGGGTCAAAATATCCATTATTGATTCCATACAATTCGCGAATGATTTCTTCTGTAAATACTTCTTCCGGACTTCCATAATGTGAAATCGTCTCGCCTTTGACACAGATGATCTTGTCCGAAATCTTCTGTGCCAGATCGATTTCATGAAGAGACATGATCACTGTAATCTTCTTCTGCCGCGCCATCTGTTCAAGAATAGACAACAGTTCAAGCTTATATTTCACATCCAGAAATGAAGTTGGCTCATCCAGAACGATCACATCCGGATCCTGACAGATTGCTCTCGCCAGCAGAACGCGCTGCTTCTGTCCGTCACTGATCGCATTAAAATCACGGTTGCCAAGTTCCTGCGCATGAACTGCCTGCATCGCTTCTTCCACCAGCCGTTCATCTTCCTGCGTCAGAATCCCAAGTCGTCCCGTATAAGGATAACGTCCGGTCGCCACAATATCATGACATGTCATCAACTCTGTCTTGATCCGATCCGTCAACACGACCGCCATCTTAGACGCAAGCTCTTTGTACGGCAGTTTCAGAAGAGAAGTATCGTCAAAAAATACATTCCCTCCAACGACTTTCAACTGTCTTGTAATACTTTTCAAAATCGTTGACTTTCCCGAACCATTCGGACCGATCAAAGTCACGATCTCCCCCTTGTTGATCCCGATATTAATATCACGGATCAGGGAGTTTCCATTATAACCTACCGACAGGTCTTTCATTTGAAAATAATAATCTGCCATCTTATTTTCTTCCTCCCTTCGGTATCATCATATAGATAACGATCGGTGCACCCAGAATAGAAGTTACCGTACTGATATTCAATTCCACCGGTGCCAGCGCCATTCGTGCGATCAGGTCGCAGATCATACAGAACACAGCTCCCATAAAGAACGTTCCCGGTATGACCACGATCGGTTTTGACGTGCCAAATGCTTTCCTTGCAAGAAACGGAACTGCGATTCCCACGAAGGAAATCGGTCCCGCAAATGCTGTCACACACGCTGACAGAATACTGGAAAGCAAGATCAAAATCACGCGAAATGTCTTAATATTCACGCCCATGCTCTGCGCGTATGCTTCTCCCAGCTGATACGCACTGATCGGCTTAGATAAGAAAAATGTAAACAGCACCGCAAGTCCGACAACCACTGCTGCCACACGAATATTGCTCCAGCTCATTCCAGAAAAACTTCCCTGTGACCATCCGTGCAGATTCACAATATCAGAATCATCCGCAAATGTCACAACAAAATCCGTGATAGCCGAACAGATATATCCGATCATGATTCCCCCAACAAGAAGAGATGCCATATGCTGCACTTTTTTCGACATCAGAAGTATAAATCCCGTTGAGATCAGTGATCCGATAAATGCTGCAAGAATCAGCGTGTACGAAGAAAATCTGCCGATATATTTCAAATATACGATCATTGTAAGTGCCACGACCATTTTCGCTCCGGAAGAAATTCCGAGAACGAAAGGTCCGGCGATTGGATTGGAAAAAAATGTCTGCAGCAAAAAGCCTGAAAGAGATAATGCACCACCAAGCAGTGCCGCCATCAGAATTCTCGGAAGACGAATCTTCCATATAATATTGTACTCTGTCGCTGCTCCTTCTTTCAGAAAGAGAATACGCAGAATCTTCGGCACCGGAATATGAACATTTCCAGTATTGATATTTAGCACTGTCACAACACAAAATACTGCTGCAAGAATCAGAAATACCGCTGTGTATCTTGTGCGCCGTCTGAAATTTTCCTGATGAAAACTTGTCTGCTCCATTCTTCTACTCCATTTTTCACTTCATCTGTTCTACGTCATCTCATTTATTTGATCATCTATTCCATTTTTTCAAGAAATATCATCTGAGACTCGTCACCGTCTGTCAGCATCAGATGCATATCTTTGATCAGCTCTCCGACTGTATCGGTTGCCTGATACAAGTTCTTTCCGGTATACCAGACATTTCCGTCTTTCACCGCCTTGAATTCAGAGAACAATTCATTCTTTGCTTCCAACTCACTGATACTATTTACCTGTCCGTCGATCGTCCCGTTGTAGATCAGATAATCTGCATCCACAGCAGTCGCATAGAATTCCTCCATCGTCAGTTTAACAGATGGTGCGTTGCTGTCCGGATTCTTCAGATCTTTGAACGCATATCTTCCACCTGCGATTTCGATCATTGACGGAATATAATCGTCAGATTTTCTCACAACAATTGAACCATCTGTACTCACATAGAAATAAGCAACCGTCTTTTCCGTGTTCTCGAATCCTTTCAGTTCCTCGATTACATGAGCCTGCTGGTCAAAAAATGTGTCCGCTTCTTCCTCTTTATTCAGAAGTGCCCCATAAAGCTTGATCCACTCGGTTCTTCCAAGCGGATGTGACTCGTAACTCGAATAATCCACAAATACTGGAATCCCAAGATCTTCAATCATTTCCTGTACCTTCGGTGTATGAAGGATCATCGTTGATTCGATTGCCAGATCACAGTCTCCGTCAACGAGAGTCTCATAATCTGGTTCGCTGTATTTTCCCGCAAATGTCATCGCTCCAGATTCCATTGCTTCCTTTGCACTCTCTACATACCAGCCGGAAACCTCAAGCCCGGAGAATTTCACCTTGTCAATTCCGCCAATTGCATCAAACAGAGACATGGATGCTGTCGCCGCCATATAAATATTCTCTGTCGGCTGCCGGATCACAACAATATCATCCGCCAGATTTTCCGGTTCTTCTTCACCTTCCGGAACAATCAGATATTGCTTATCTTCATGGACATCGATCAACTTATATCCGTCCTTATAATAGTATACATCGAATTCTGTCGCGTAAGTCAGATCCATTGTAGCTTCATAGGTAAGCCCTTCGATCTCCGGTGCTTTTTTTGTCTTGTCGGCTGCATCTTTGGTCTTATCCTTTGTTACATCTGTACCTGCTGAATTATTACCGCTGTTTCCACCGGAGGCTGCGGTAGAACCGCAGCCTCCGAGCAGAAGTGCAGCTGAAAGCATTAACGCTGTGATTCTGCATCTTCTTATCTTCATTCTATTTTTCTCTCCTATTTCTCTGCCGCTGCTACTGCCGCATCAAACTTCTCGTTCGTCAGCTCTTCACATCCGTAGAGAACACCGTAAACCTTGATCCACTCCTGCTTTCCAAGTTCTGTCTTTTCCTCGGAAGAACGATCAACGAGTACCGGAATTCCAAGTGTCGCAAGCTTCTCTGTCAACTCCTCAAACTGCTCCGTCTGCTCTTCCAAAGTCAACGTCTCTTCTGTATCCTTACTGTCTTTCTTGTCAGTATCTTTTGCTTCTACTTCGGTTTCTTCTGATTTCGCACCCGGAAGGATATCTCCTGTAAACAATGCAAGATTCACTTCACTCTTCACAAGGTTCTTCAACTTCAGTTTGTCCGCTGTTCCTGCATATGCAACTTCAGCATTCTTCTCACCGTCTTTTGCTTTCATCTTATCAGCAATCTCGGATACTGTACAGTCTTTGCTCTTCATTCCAACTGCTGCAACATTATCGAGAAGATCTAAGTCTTTCATCATATTCAGAATCTCATCAGACTCTGCATAAGTATGATCTGTCGGTTTTTTCACAATGATCATATCCTGCTCAAGGCCAACCGGAACTTCCACATCCTCCGGAACGATCAGATATTTCACAACATTTCCTTTGTAAAGCTCTGCTGCCAGATCCTGTTCGCTTGTGCCGTTGTTATCCGAAGCTGCGGATTCCTCGACAGAAGCATCTGACTTGCTGTCGGTATCAGATTTCTTGGTATCTGCTGACTTTGCATCCTCAGATCTGTTAATTGTGACAGATGCAACTTTTTTCTTAGAAGATTTTTCTGAGTCCGAATTATCCGCTTCTGATTTCTTATCCTCTGCTTTCTCCGGATCTCTGGCTGTATCTTTCGTCATGTCGATCTCAAGAAGTACGATTCCCTGATCATAATGATAAATCTTGAAATATTCTGCATAGTCAAGCTTTGTCTCTGACTGATATTCCAAACCTATGAT
>ENA-UPTB01000058-UPTB01000058.1-human-gut-metagenome-genome-assembly--contig:-NODE-58-length-105491-cov-17.570237_pt1 | contig 105491 bp, 76 predicted proteins | sample MGYA00250046_ERZ773369 | MGnify/ENA primary metagenome ERZ773369 (study PRJEB29103, sample SAMN06111938) | human gut metagenome | biome: human gut; feature: ankylosing spondylitis patient; material... | reverse complement strand
CAAATTCCTTCATGAAGTTGCAGATGTCCTCGGGCTTGATGCTCTTGAGCACATCGGCATAGCGTGTGTGCCATTCCACACCATACTTGTTGTAGGTGTTGATGGTGTTCATCCAGTAGCCATTGGTCTTGACGGCGAGCTCAAACTGCTTGCCCATCTGCTCCTTGACCTTGTTCAGCTTCTCGGCGTCGCAGGTCTTGGTCAGAGCCTCTACCTCGCCCAGCAGGATGGTGCGGGCGGTGTCGGCCTTGGCGGGCTTCACGGGGCACTGAGCCATAATCTGTGCCAGGGTATAGCCGTCTTCTTCGTGGCTCTGTCCGCCGTAGGCACCTACAGAGTAGGCAGCGCTGGCTTCCTCGCGTATCTTCTCCAGATAAATCATGGAGAGCACCTGACCTACCACCTGGCTGTTGATGCTGTTTTCGAGTGTCCAGGGCATCTGGTCGTTGTACCACATGGTGACGTTCATGGCCTTGGGAGTCTCCATCTTGCGTGTGAAGTTGTTGACTACCTCGCCCTTGACCAGCTGGCCCAGACGGTGCCCCTTCTTGGCTTTCTTCTTAGAGGGCAGCGAGCCGAGATACTGGCACACCAGCTGGCGCAGAGCCGCCTCGTCGAAGTTGCCCACGAAGGTGAAGGTGAAGTTGCCTGTGTTGGCGGTCATCTCTTTGGCTATCTGCAGGATGCGGTCATAGTTCACGTGCTGCAGGTCGCTCTCCTTGACGGCGCGATGGCGTGGGTTGTGGCCATAGAGTGTGGCGGTGAGCGAGTCAGAGTATGCCGACATGGGGTCCGAGGCGCGGTTCTTGAGCGTCAGAGCCATGGTGGTCATCAGGTTCTGGTATGCGTCCTGGTCCTTGTTGATGTGGGTGAGATAGAGGTATGTGAGCTGCAGCATGGTCTCCACGTCCTGAGGTGTGGAGCTGCCGTTCACGTTGACCGAGGTCTGTCCCAGACTCAGGTCAGCATTGGCTATCTTGCCTGCCAGAGCCTTGTCGAGCTCGGTACTGCTGAAGTTGCCCAGTCCGCTTACGCCGATGACCTCGTCGAAGAGCTGCAGATTGGCCCAGTCGTCCATGCCGTAGAGCGAGCTGCCGCCTGCACATTCACCGGTCATGCGTACCTCGTCCTTCTTGTAGTCGGTCTTCTTCAGCACCACCTTGATGCCGTTGCTCAGCGTGAGCTCCTTGAAGCCCAGAGTCTTGTTTTCGGTCTCTTTCTTTATCTTTCCTGCCTTGGGGAGCTTCTGGATGAGAGGCTCGTTCTTCACGTTGTCCACGTAGGCAGTCACTTCAGCCTTGCGGGCAGCCTCGACGGCGGCGAGCAGAGACTCCTGGGTGGGATAGGCAGCGCCTTCCTTCTCCACGTTGAAGTTCATGATGACCATATTGCTGTCGTTCATGGTGATATACTCCTTGAACATGGCGTTGATCATATCCACGGTGAGTGTGGGCAGCACCTGCTTCATCACCGCATAGCTGAAGTCGATAGAGGGCAGACAGTCGTTGTTGAGGTAGTTGCCCAGTATCTGGTTGAAGAGTTGGGTGTTGGTGCGCTTGTCGCGGTTGGTATACTGCTTTTCGAGCATGCTCAGCGCGTCTTTGCGTGCGCGGTCAAACTCGGAGGCTGTAAATCCAAACTCTGCCACGCGTCGTGCCTCTACGAGAGCGGCTGTCAGAGCGGCTTCTGTCTGTCCCTCCTTGGGAATGATGCCAATGGTGAAGGCGTCCTTGGTCTTGGCAAAGATGTAGTTGCCATCGTTGCCCGAAGCGGCCACGTAGGGACAGTCGGCCTTCTGCACCGCCTCGTTGTAGCGGGTTGCCAGCATAGCCTCTCCCAGAGCCTGGGCCTCGCGGCTTATCATGTACATGAGTGTAGAGCGCAGACTGTCGGGGGTGGCGTCGTGCTTGAACATCACCTGGACCACGTTGCTGTTCTGTTCCTTGTCCTTGTCTATCACTACGATTGGTTTCGCGTTGTCGGGCACGGGCTCCTCTGTCACCTTACCGGCTTCGGGGCTGGCCTGGATGCCGCTGAAGAGCTTCTTGATGAGCGCTTCGGTGTGGGCCACATCCACGTCGCCCACCACGATGATGCCCTGGTTCTCGGGGTTGTACCACTTCTCATAGTAGTCGCGCAGCTCCTGATACTTGAAATTGTCTATCACGCTCATCAGACCGATGGGCATGCGCTGGCCATACTTGCTGCCAGGATAGAGGGCTGGCAGGGCGCGCTCAAACATGCGCTGCGAAGCGCTCGAGCGCAGTCGCCACTCCTCGTGTATCACTCCGCGCTCCTTGTCTATCTCCTTGGGAGCCAGAGTCAGGGCGTTGGCCCAGTCGTAGAGTATCAGCATGCACGAGTCGAGTGCAGACTGGCGCGCGGTGGGCACGTTGTCGATGTTGTACACCGTCTGGTCAATGCTGGTATAGGCGTTGAGGTCGGCTCCGAATCTTACACCCAGAGTCTCCAGATAGCGTATCAGGCCGTTGTCGGGGAAGTGCTCGGTGCCGTTGAAGCACATGTGCTCGAGGAAGTGGGCCAGACCGCGCTGGCTCTCGTTCTCCTGCAGCGAGCCTACCTTCTGGGCGATGTAGAAGTTGGCACGATGTTCGGGCCATCCGTTGTGGCGGATGTAGTAAGTTAGACCGTTATCCAGCTTACCCATGCGTACTGCGGTATCCATAGGTACCGTCATGTTCATTTGGGCTTGCGCCATCACTACTGTCAAGAGTAGCAGCGCCAGCGTAAGAGACTTTTTCATCATAGTCGTGTTATTGTTATAATTACGTGTTATCTATATAAATAATGTGCAAAGTTACGTATTATTTCCGATACGAGGCTTATCCCGAGGTTAAAATCTCTTGTAAAAGAGAGAAATTAGCCCTTCCCGCCACCACTTCAGCCACTCTTGGGGCGCAGCTCGCCCGGCGCCCTACCCTCTCCACGACCGCTGAGATGACTTCCGGCGGTCGTGGAGAGCCATTAGCATCAGCGGGATGGACCTCGGCTGGCTCGTGCCTTCCGATACGTGGTCACGTGCCTTATGATACGCGGTCACGTAACTTACGATACGAACCCTCGTGACTATTGATACGAGCCAGCAAGGGCGGTCACGGTGTGGCTGTAGCTGTCTTCCTGTGCGCTTGGGTTAGACTGTGGGCTGACGAGGATGGTCGGGGGATGGCGTATAAAGAAACATAAGTTTTTCCTTTGCATTGTTTTCACCTTGCACTACCTCTACGGCTTTCGCCGTGAAGGTAGGCGGCGGTTCGGAAATAAAAATAAAGAATTTATTTTGTATTTCTCTCACCTTTTAGCCTACCTTTGAATAAGGTAGGCTGCGTCTCAACAATGCCAGTAAAAAACATTCGTTTTTCCTTTGCATTGTCTTCGACTTGCACTACCTCTACGGCTTTCGCCGTGAAGGTAGGCGGCGGTTCGGAAATAAAAATAAATGATTTTATTTTGTATTTCTCTCACCTTGCACTACCTTTGTACCATGAAAGAAATGATGTGTGTATGTGTGGGAAGCTGCTTCGGCGGCTGTCTGCGTTATCTCGTGGGCCGATGGATGGAACTCTGGGTGCCGGCAGCGTCGTTTCCCTATGCCACATTGGCGGTCAATGTGGTGGGGTGCTTCCTGATAGGCGTGCTGGCGGCGATGGCCAATGTCGGCGGAATATCGCCTATGGCCAAGCTCCTGCTGGTGACGGGGTTCTGTGGAGCCTTCACCACCTTCTCTACATTCATGAACGACAACCTGCTGATGGCCCGCGACGGACAGATGCTGGCGGCGCTGCTCTACACCGTGCTGAGCATGGTGCTGGGCATGGCGGCGGTGGTGGCTGGCTATCAGGTGGTAAAATAATGAACTATAACGCGCCCCAGGGCGACAACAATCGATACTGATGAACCAAATCTGCTGTATAGGACATATCACTCACGACCGTATCATCACTCCCCAGCGCACCATAGAGATGGCGGGAGGTACGGCACTTTACTTCTCATGGGCGCTCCACGCCATAGACCCTACATTCGACTTCAGTCTGGTCACCAAGGTGGGCGACGAGTCGATGGACGAGGTACGGAGGCTCCGCGAGGCTGGTGTCGATGTGACCCGATACGGCTGCCCCCACTCCGTGTTCTTCGAGAATGTCTACGGCTCCAACCTCGACGACCGCCGGCAGCGCGTGCTCGCCAAGGCAGAGCCATTCACCATCGACGAGCTGATGCACACCTCTGCCCGTGTCTATCATCTCGGCACGCTGCTTCCCGATGATTTCTCGCTCGACACCATTGCCTGGCTCCGCCAGCGTGGCATCGTGTCTATCGACGTCCAGGGCTATCTGCGCCAGGTGGTGGGCGAGGACGTGGTGCCCATAGACTGGGACCAGAGCCACTCGCTGCTCTCTCAGGTCGATGTGGTGAAGCTCAACGAGATGGAGATGCAGGTGGTAACGGGCATGACAGATGCGCGTGAGGCTGCCCGCTACATCGCATCGATGGGTGTGAGCGAGGTAGTGCTCACCTTTGGCAGCATGGGCTCTATGATTTATGCCGGTGGCAGCTTCTACGATGTTCCGGCTTACGCTCCGCGCCAGGTGGTTGATGTCACGGGCTGTGGCGACACCTACTCGGCGGGTTATCTCTATGGTCGCTCTATGGGTATGGATTATGGCGAAGCTGGCCGTCTGGCTGCCGCCATGTGCACACTCAAGATAGAGCGTGCCGGAGTCTTCACGGGCAGTCGTGAAGATGTAGACAGAATATTGCAGGGTTAGCCGCGCAACAGCCGTCCGATGATGCGGCTCACCTCATCGGCGGTGATTTTTCGGATATGCTTGTTCTCTATTTCCATCAGCTCGTCGCCCAGTTGTGCGGCGAGCTCCAGGTCGTGTGTACTCATGAGTATGGTCTTGCCCTCGTCGTGGGCGAGTCGGGCGAGGGTCTTCATCACGGCCACCTTGCTGGAATAATCGAGAAAGGCGGTGGGCTCGTCGAGCACGATGACGGGCGTATGCTGTGCCAGGGCTTTGGCTATCATCACCTTCTGGAGCTCGCCGTCGCTCAGCTGGCCCATGCGTCGGGTAGCGAGCGGGGCTATGCCTACCGTCTGCATTGCCTCGCTGACGAGGCGGCGGTCGTCGTCGCTCAGCCTGCCCCAGAACCCGGTGTAGGGGGCTCGGCCCATGCCCACCATCTCTGCGGCGGTGAGCGAGGGGGTGAGCGGACGGTCGGTGAGCACCACGCTCACGAGGTGTGCCACCTCGGCGGCGCTCATTGTGGTGATGTCGCTTCCGGAGATGGTCACCGTGCCCGCTATGGGTGGCTGAAATCCGCACAGCGTGCGCAGCAGGGTCGACTTGCCTGCACCATTGGGACCGAGCAGACATACCAGACGGCCACAGGGCAGCGAGAGGCTGATGTCCTCGACTACTCTGTGGCCGCGATATCCTACGGTGAGACGGTTGGTCGTGATGGCTGTCATGGCGGGGGTCACTTCCGGTGGCGTATGTCGCGCTCGGCGTTTCTCGACTCTATCACCTTGGCGATGGTGATAAACCGATAATAGGCGTCGAGCGACGCATTGATGAAACCGGGCACGCCTTTGCATATCTGTCCTTTGAAGAAATAGGCCTTGACGAAGCGGAACAGGGGGTCAAAGACCAGCTTCAAGGCGCCATAGTGCTTGCCGCGCTTCTTCTCGACCTCGTTGTCGGTATACTCATTGGTCTTGTAGACTCGTGTGCGTATCGAGTCGTCGGCCAGATGTATCAACGCCAGTTCGCGGCGACGCCTCGGGATATACTCTATGCGGCCCTGGACGGTGGGGAATGTGTGTACATAAGGCGGCCAGACGGTTCCCTCGCGGATGAAGAAGCGCAGCTGGTAGTCGGGATAGGCAAAGAGGCGGTGCATGAAGTATCCCTTTCGCGGTATATACAGTCCTTGCGGGCAGTCGGGTTGGCTGATGCGCTGGTAGAGATAGTCGCGCAACTCGGCGGTGATAATCTCGTCGGCATCGACGACCAGCACCCAGGGACATAGAGCTGACCGTATGGCGAAGGTTCGGGCTGGTTCGGCACTCTTATGGTCAGCTTTAGGGAATGTAACCACGCGTGCTCCCAGTCGCTCGGCTATGGCCACGGTGTCGTCGGTACTCTCCATGTCGCACACCAGCACCTCGTCAAATCCCTCGGCGGCACGGATGACCTCTTCGAGCATGGCGGCGGCATTGTAGGTGTTGATGACCACCGAAATCTTGTGTTCGTTATTCTCCATGACGTGCTGTGTTATTTACGGGTGATACGGCGCCACAGTTTCTGCAGCTTCTCCTTGACCGAGGGATGCCAGCTGTGGGCGCAGTAGTGTATGCAGTAAGATGCGGGGGTGACCTCGTGGCGGTTGCCGGCGAATATCTCTGAGCGGTAGATCATGATGTTGTCGCTGAGCTGCTGGTCGCGGTCGGCATAGATAAATCCGTATTTCTCGGCGACACGGGCATAGATCTGCGGCGATACCACGTCGGTGGCGAGGGTACCGTCGGGCTTGATGAATGGCTTGTCCTTATACCAGTCGAGCACATCCTTGATGAAGGGAGAGCCTGGCTCGGCGCCCATCACGGCAGCCTGTATCTGGATGCCCGACACAAATCCCTCCTTGATGCGCTTGCCCTCGCTGTCTATCATCGCCATCGCGCCATCGCGCTCTATCTGGATGGGGTGATACTCCAATGACGACATGAAAGAGTGGTTGAGCAGGTCGTCGAAGGGCTTCAGAACCAGCACATCGGAGTCAAGATAGATGCCACCCTCATGGTAGAGGGCGTACATGCGTATGTAGTCGGCGGCGAAGGCCCACTTGCGCTGGCGGATGGCCTCGCGCACATAGTCGGGAGCACCCTCGACATCAAAGTTCTGGGCGTTCCACAGCTTTATCTCGTAATCGGGCATCACCCGACGCCATGTCTTCATGCACCGTTTAATCTTGGCTGGGTACGGGTCGCCGCTCATCCAGCAGAAATGTATCTTCTTAGGTATCATAGTAATACAGTATGTGTCTATATATAAACTTGGTAATTACAAAGTTAAGCCAAATAATCAATTCCCACAAGCATTTTGATGCTTATTTTCATGAGAGTTGTCTTTATTCTCATTCCAGATTTCTTCAGCCAGGTATTTGTCACTGCGGCAGTGCAAATCGGCAACTCCATCTTCAAGGAGCGTCAGCATATCAGAGTCATAAAACATATCCATCGCCTCCTTCAGCGTGATGTCGTGCATCTCGCTTATCTCCTTGATGATTCGCGCATACTTGGCCTCAAGTATAGCATGAAAGGAATCGTCGTGTACGTTCATAATCGGATACTGCTTTTATAAGTAAGACATCTGTCAATAACGCTTGACGCATGATATACTTCCATTAGCCAATTACTCCTTTTTCTTTCATATAGTCAACCAGGTCTTCGACAAGGTAATCTTTGCCGAAGGTATGGAGGACGTCGTAACTTGGAATGATGTAACCGCTCAATATGCCAGAAGACTTCAGTCGATGATAGACTTCTTTGGGGCATAGGTTCAGCTTGCGCGAAAGGTTACCTATGCAGTAAGTGATAAAGTCTACGGTGTCGATATTCATACTCTTGCTGTTTATTTCCAGTTCCAAAGTTAAGCCATTATTTTCTATTAGCCAAGCAATTTCCATGATTATTTCGCTGCTTATGTTGTATTTATTGTGTAACTTTGTTCCTATATTTATTAATAATGTATATACGAATAACGCATTTAGTCTTGGCGGCGCTGGTGATGATGGCCTGCGAGAGGCCAGCCAACCCGGCCGTAGACAGTGAATTCACCGACGAGCTGCGGCTTGCCACCACACCTGTCAAGAACCAGGGGGCGAGCAGCGTGTGCTGGATGTATGCCATGCTCTCGACCATTGAGACCGACCGGCTCAGCCAGGGCGACTCCGTCAATCTCTCTGTGGCGTTCCCGTTGCGCCGCTATATAGAGGAAGGGGCTGCCGAGGCCATGCTCGGTGGCAGGCGCCACGCCATCACGATGCGCGGCACAGCCTGTATGGCTCTGAGTCTGCTCGACACCTATGGCGCTGCACCCTACGACAGCTATCCCGCCGAGGGAGTGAACTATGACGCCTTGGCACGTGGTGTCAACGCGATGGCACGCCGTTCACAGTCTCTCAGCCACTTGCGCCGGCAGGTGGGCGATATGCTCGACAGCCGTATGGGTGCTCTCCCCCAGCGCGTCTATATGCTCCATGCCCAATACAGCTTCGGCGAGTTTGCCCGAAGCGTATATGCACAAGACTACCAGGCTCTCACCAGCTTCACCCATCATCCCTTCGGACGCAGGGTGGTGCTCGAGCTGCCCGACAACCACCGCCGCGACAGCTTCCTCAATGTGCCCCTCGACACGCTGATGCACGCCATAGACCGGGCACTCGACCAGGGCTACGCCGTGTGCTGGGAGGGCGACATCTCTGAGCCCGGTTTCTCCTTCAGCCGTGGTGTTGCCACCCTACCCCACTCTCCACGCTACGACCAGCAGTTGCGACAGCGCTGGTTTGAGCGCCGACAGACCACCGACGACCACTGCATGTGCATCATAGGCCGTGCCCACGACCGCCAGGGCCGTCCCTACTACATCGCCAAGAACTCCTGGGGCACGGACAATCCGTTCGGAGGCATGATGTACATCTCCCGCGACTATATCAGAATGAAAACCATAGCAATAGTAATCAACAATGAAACTTGTCATATTCGACTTTGACGGCACCTTAGCCGACACCGAGGCACTCATCACCCAGACGATGATGAAGACCATTGAGGCCATGCACCTCGAGCCCCGCAGCCGCGAGGAGATAAGGGCCATGATAGGGCTGCCGCTCAAGGAGACCTTCACGCGGCTTATCCCTATGACCGACGCCACCGGAGATGCCTGCGCCCAACTCTACCAGGAGATATTCGCACGCGACAACCAGCCCGGAGTGGTCCAGCTCTTCCCCCACGTGAGGGAGACGCTGCAGAAGCTCTATGACGCCGGACTCACGCTGACCATCGCCACCTCGCGCCAGCGCTTCTCGCTCATGGTCTTCCTCAGAGATATGCAGATAGAGCATCTCTTCAGCCACATCGTCACCGTCAACGATGTGGAGCATGCCAAGCCCGCACCCGACATGGTCGTCCAGACTATGGAGCGCATGGGAGCGACGCCCGACGAGACCATGATGGTGGGCGACGCCGTCTACGACATACAGATGGGCGTCAACGCCGGAGTACACACCACCGCCGTGACCTACGGCAACGGTTCGCGCGAGGAGATGGAGGCGTGCGGTGCGCAGCACGTCATCGACGACTTCGCCGACCTGTATCAAGTAATCGTATAAATGTAGCAAGATATGAGAAAACTCTTAGTTATCGTAGCGCTGCTGTCGCTGACAGTGTGTGCAGAGGCGCAGAACGCGCGTCAGGAAATCAAGAAGAACCCCCGCGTATCGGCCAGTGGCTATCTGGCTTACCCCGGTCCGCAACGCCGGCTTACCCCCGCGCCCAAGGGATACAAGCCTTTCTATCTGAGTCATTATGGACGCCACGGTTCGCGTTACCTTATCGGTACTGCCGACTACGACCGTGCCTATCTTACCCTCATGCGCGCCGACAGCCTGGGCCAGCTTACTGCCAAGGGACGTGAGGTGCTCGACAAGGTGGCACGCATACGTCAGGAAGCCATGCACCGCGATGCCGAGCTCACCCAGCGCGGAGCCGAGCAGCACCGCCAGATAGCCCGAAGGATGTGGGAGAGGTTTCCCGAAGTCTTTGAGGGCAAGACCAATGTAGACGCCAAGAGCACCGTGGTGATACGCTGCATCCTGTCGATGGAAAACGCACTGCAGGAACTCGTGAGACTCAATCCCCAGCTCAACATCACCCACGACGCCAGCCAGCACGACATGTACTACATGAACCAGGACGATAAGGTGCTCTACAAGCAGAAGATGGCGGGTGGCACCAAGGAGCTGCTCGACAGCTTCAAGCGCCGCCACCGTGACGACAGCCATATGCTGAGTCTGCTCTTCCGCGACCCCAACTGGCTCGGCAAGGCTAAAGCTGACAAACTGGCCGACCGACTCTTCAAGCTGGCAAGCAATGTACAGAGTACCGAGCTGCGCCACCAACTCTCGCTCTACGACATCTTCACCGACGAGGAACTCTACCAGCACTGGCTCTGCAACAATGCCTTCTGGTATCTCACCTATGGCCCCAGCACCATCAATGGCGGCAACCAGCCCTTCTCTCAGCGCAATCTGCTCCACAAGATTATATCCCAGGCCGACAGCTGCATAGCTCTGTCCCACCCCGGTGCCACGCTGCGCTACGGCCACGATACGATGGTGATGCCGCTGGTATGTCTGCTCGACCTCAATGGCTACGGACGCCCCGTGAGCGACATCGAGCAGCTGCCCGCAGTGGGATGGTGCGACTACCGCATATTCCCCATGGCATGCAATGTGCAGTGGATATTCTACCGACGCTCTGTAGACGACAAGGACGTGCTGGTCAAGATACTGCTCAATGAAGACGAGGCGCGCCTGCCTATCTCTACCGACTGCGCACCTTATTACCACTGGAGCGATGTGCGTCGCTACTATCTCGACAAGCTCGCTTCCTACAAGCCGCAGCCACTCCAGAAGTAACCCCCGACCCCACCCCGATAACGCCAATCGCCGCCATGTCTCTGCTGACATGGCGGCGATTGCTGTCTATGGCCCCGGCCTACTGCGCCGTGGGCTTGGCGGTCCACGCCGTGGGACTTACGCCCGTCACCGTGCGGAACACCTTGGCAAAGTGTGAGTAGTCGGTGAAGCCGCATGCCAGCGCCACGCTCTTGAGCGGCATCTCGGGCTTGGCGGCCATGATGGTCTTGGCGCAGTTGATGCGCGTGATGCGTATGAGTGCCGCCGGCGACTGGTTGATGAGCCCCGTCACCTTGCGGTGCAGCTGTCGGGCGGTGATGTTGAGGTCGTCGGCCACCATGGTCACGGTGATGTCTTCGCCCTTGTTGATATGGGCCACTATGACCTGCTCCACGCGGGCGAGGAAGTGGTCTTCGATGGCGTCGTCGCTCACGGGAGCCTGGGTGATGGTCTGCGCATACTTGTCTCTGAGCATGATGCGCTGTTCGAGCAGCTTGGCCACGCGGGTAAGCAGCTCTTCGGTGTTGAAGGGCTTGACCAGATAGGCGTCGGCACCTGCCTTGATACCCTCGATGCGGTCTTGCTCGGTCACGCGGGCTGTCACCATGATGATGGGTATGTGGGCGGTGAGGTCGTTGGCGCGTATGGCGCGCGCGAGGGCCATGCCGTCCATGTTGGGCATCATCACGTCGGTGATTACGAGGTCGGGAATTATCTCTCCGGCGTGCTTGAGCGCCTCGACGCCGTCGCGCGCAGCCACCACTTCATAGAAGGGTTCGAGCTGGGTGCAGAGCAGGTCGGCCACATCGGCATTGTCTTCGGCCACCACGATGATGGGCTTGCCCGAGTTGCCTATCTCGGTCTCTGTCACGGGGTCGGCAGAGCGGTTCTGTATCGGCATGACGATGTGGAACGTGGTGCCCTTGCCCACCTGGCTCTCGGCGGTGATGGTACCGTTGAGGTGGGATATTATCTCTTGTGTCAGCGCCAGTCCTATGCCCGTTCCCTTGGCTTCGCCCGTGTCTCCGGTGGTGTAGAACGGCTCGAAGATATGGGCGAGCTTGTCGCTGCTGATGCCATGACCCGTGTCGCTCACGTCGATGTGCAGCCGGTCGCCGCGCTGATAGAGATTGACGCTGATAGTGCCCCCGTTGGGTGTGAATTTCAGTGCATTCGACACCAGGTTGCTCATCACCTTGTTCACGTAATCGGGCACAAAGTCCATCTCGATGGCCTTGTCGTAATGATACTTGAGCGTCACGCCGCGGTTGGCGGCATAGTCTATATAGGTCTCGAGCAGCATGGCGACCTGGGCGCAGATGTTGCCGTGCTGCCAGTTGGGCTCGCCGATTACCGACTTGACCTTGCTGATGTCCAGCAGTTGGGTGACGAGCGTGAGCAGGCGGTTGCCCTGCCGCTCTATGGTCGACGCCTTGTCGCTGACCGACTGTGGCACCTCCGTGTTTTCCCTGATTTTGCGGCTCAGTCCGAGTATCACCGTCAGAGGCGTCCGGAACTCATGGGTAATGTTGGTAAAGAAGTCTTCGCGCAGCCTGCTGGCCTCTCTCATCATCTCCATGCTGTGGTGGCGCATGCGCTGCACGTAGAGCAGTGCGCTGATGACCGCCAGGAGCAGTATCACCGTGAGCCCGAAGAGCCATGCGCTCTGCTGGCGTATGCGTTTCTCGGTCTGTAGTTCGTTTTGCGCCATGTTGACCATCTCCTGCTGTCGCGTGCGCTCGATGTTGATGCCGATATTGTGTATGCGGTCCAGCTTCTCGTTGTCCAGGATGCTGTCCTGATAGGCGGTGGCGATGAGATGGTGGTCGAGCGCCTCGTGGTAGCGGCCCTGGCGCTGCATGAGCTGGAAGTAGAGATGGTGTACCTCGACGATATGCTCCCACGAGTTGATTTGGCGAGCCGTGGCGTCGGCCCTGTCGAGCAGCGCCAGTGCCTTGGCGTCCTCGTGGGTGTGATAATAGACCGAAGCCAGTGCCAGACGCGGCTCGAGAGCGTGCCAGAGGTCTTTCAGGTCGGTCATCATGCGGTCTGACTGTTCGTATTCGCGCAGCGCGAGGTCGTACTGCTGGCGTCTCTCATAGATATTGCCGAAGTAGAGGTGGCAGAGAGCCATGCCCAGCAGATTGCTGTCCTTCTTGTTGTAGAACATGGACTGGCGGTAGTAGTCGAGCGCCTTCTCGTCATCGCCGCGGGCACTGTAGATGGAGCCCAGATTGGCATAGTTGATGGCCTGGCCCGTGGCACTGCCCAGCTGGTGCTCGCCCTCGAGCGCCTGGCGGAACACGCTGTCGGCGTCGTCGTAGCTGTAGATAGAGAGGTAGATGTTGCCCAGTCCGTTGAGCGCCTTCACGCGGTTCTTGCGCATCTGGTAGGTAGTGTCGGACGACTCGTCGCAGAGGCTGAGCGCCTGGTAGTGGTAGCTCTGCGCCACGTCGAGCATGCCCATGCGGCGGTAGTCGGTGGCAATGTTGTTGAGTGCCTGTATCCACTCGCTGCTGTCGCCCACGGCGCGGGCCATGTCGAGTCCGCGTATGTGGAGTCTGAGAGCCTCGTCGTAGCGGCTGGCGTCGCGCTCCTTCTTGCCCTGCTGGCGCAGCGTGGCAAGGCTGTCGCGTATACTTTGGGTCTCGCTCTCGCTCGGGCTGCCGTGTTGGCAGCAAGTCAGGATAAAGGCGAGTGTCGTGGCCCATAGCAGTCTGGTCAGTGTGTGTAGCATATAGGTCATGGAGTTATCAGATGACAGTATTCTCTTCCTTGCTGCAATATTCGGAAAAATTCGTGAAATGACCAAGCATTTCGTTAGATTTTTCGCAAATAGACACCGAAAAGGTGCAGATTTATTATAAATGTCCGATACATACCACTTATTGTCCGAAATATACCAGTGGTTTGGTGAATAATTGTCGACCTTTGCAGCAGAGTAATGACAGTGGTCATAGAGGTAATTGATAATCTCTTTCCTTATGTGGTTTCAACATCCGTAAATTTTTGCAGGCAATCGTGAGATAACCCTATACAAAATCCATCAGATGACGCAAAGGCCCTCTTTACCTTCGACCGAAGGTAAGGGGGGCTGATTTTTTTGCCCATCAAGGTTGGGGGAGTTGAGCTACCCTTTTGCTCGCATAGGCCTACCCTTCTGTTCGCACCGAGCGTGCCTTGATAGAGCAAGAGCTACCCTTCTGTTCGCACCGAGCATCACCCCAACAGCATGGAAGTTCCCTTTTGCTCGCACCGAGGGCGTCTTGGCTGGCTCGTAACATACGATACGTGAGCTCGTGCCTTATGGTACGCAGCCTCGTGACATAAGAAACGTGGTCACGTGACTTCCGTTACGAGCCGCCCGATGCCCTCTCTCCGCTTGCCTGGCGTCTCTCCGGCTGCAGCAGCTGCTCTGCCTACACGCTGAGCGTCACTCCCGCTTTGCGGGTCGACCTTCTCCGCTTGCCTGAGCATCTCTCCGGCTTTGCCGACCGACCCTTTCCTACACGCCGGGCGTCACTCCCACCCCACCCCGCCCGTTGCGGGCGCGCGTATATATAATAAGGTGTTGTCCGGCGAGGCACCCAGACGCAACAAGCCCCTGCATGCCGTGTCGGATGGATGCAGGGGCTTGTCTTATGTCTTGTTGCTTGAGTCTACAGTAGCTCTACCGGCGCTCTGCGGTCGCCACGATGCGCGCCACGATGGTTTCGGGCTCTATCTGCTTCATGCAGGGATAGTTGCCGTGTATGCAGGGCTTGTTGCCGTAGATGCTGCACGGACGGCAGTCCATGTCGAGCTGCACGGCGTTGTCCTCGCTCTGCCTCCAGCCCATGAAGCCGGCGTAGGGATGGGTGGCGCCCCAAACGCTCACCACGGGGGTGGCTACGAGCGAAGCCAGGTGCATGTTGGCAGAGTCCATCGAAACCATCACATCGAGCATGCTCATCAGCGCGAGCTCCTGGCGGAGTCCCTTGACCACGGCCGATGCCACGGTGCAGCCGGGGGTCTGCTCGGCGATGTGGTTGAGCTGTTCGGTCTCCGTCTTTCCGCCTCCGAAGAGGAATATGCGGTAGTCGGGGTGCTGCTCGGTGAGCAGGGCGACCACCTGCTTCATCTGTCCCAGTGGATATACCTTGCCCTGATGGGCTGCAAAGGGCGCTATGCCTATCCAGCGCTGGTTCTCGGGCTTGTCGCCTACCCTCTCAGAACGGTCTGCCGCCGGCGCTTTGCCGTCGGGATAGATGGAGGTGAAGTCGGGCTTGATGGGATAGCCCAACTCGGCGAGCACATCGGCGTAGTTCTGGAACGACGTGGGCTGCTGCACGCGCTGTTTCCCCTCCTGCTGAGTGAGCAGACGCTTGCCGCGGCGGTGCTTGTCTATATGCGCCACGTGGAAACGCCCCATGCAGAAGCGCAGACGCAGATACTTGGTGCGCAAGACGTCGTGGAAATCGGCGACAGCGGTGAAGTGCTTGGCTACAAGTCGGCGGTAGAGGCTATTGAGGCCATGCAGATTGTGCAGCTCTTCGGTCGAGGCTTCCATGAACCCGACATTGGGCGCGAGGTCGTCAAAGAAGGCGCGCGCGAAAGGTCGGCTCAGCACCGTGATGTGGGTGTGAGGGTACTGGGTGGCGAGCGAATAGACTATAGGCACGGTCATCGCCACGTCGCCCATCGCTGAGAGACGTATGATGAGTATGTGGTCGGTCTTCACTTCTTGCCGTAGAGTATCGGATTGGTTGATGGGTCGTTGTACATCTTCATCTGGCGATATACCTTCATATACTTGCGGCCGGCGGCGATGTCGTCGAGCAGCTGGTTGATGGCAGTGCCGAGGTCTACCTGCTGCTCGAGCAGCACGTTGAGCTTGGCCTGACACTTGGCGCGGTGCTCGGCGTCGGCGTCGGTACGCTCGGCCTGCTCGCGCATATGGTAAATCTTGAGGGCGAGGATGCTCAGACGGTCGATGGCCCATGCGGGGCTCTCGGTGTTGATGGTAGCGTCGGGGGCTATGGTCACGTCGGAGTACTGCTGACGGAAATAAGAGTCAATCTGCTCTACCAGGTCCGTGCGGTCCTGGTTGCTGCGGTCAATGCGGCGCTTCAGCTGCAGGGCTTCCATCGGGTCAATGTGGGGGTCACGGATAATGTCTTCCAGATGCCACTGTACTGTGTCTATCCAGCACTTCAGATAGAGCCGGTTGTCGATAGACTCGCGGTCGTAAGGGTTATTAATGGGTGTATCTACATCGTTCTTAATGTGGTAATCACTAATCGCTTGATTGAAGATGTGATTGCACTGCTCAGTAAATGATGCCATGTTTTTAGTTGTTTATATTATTATACTTGTATCGTTGTTTAGGGGCGTAAACCTTAATTTTGCAAAGATAATGTAAAATGAAGACAGCGCCAAGCAAAACCCCGACTTTTTATATTTTTCCCCCGTTTTTGCCCAAGCCCCCACCTCAATGCTGGCGTCCATCACGCCATAAGTATCGCTATATATGCTTTATGTGTCAATGGATATCTGCCGTCTGTCCACCCATGATGCGCTGCCCGACAGCCCATCTACTATGTCCGTCTGCCTTTATATTCTATCCATGCACCTATATATTATTTCCACAGCCATATATATTCCATCCATTCACCTATATATTCTATCCATGCACCTATATGTTATTTCCATAGCCATATATATTCCATCCATCCACCTATATATTCTTTCCACAGCCATATATATTCCATCCATCCACCTATATATTATATATAAGGTGTAATAGTCTGCCGCCCAGGGTAAGGCCGGTTGGGGTAGGGGTGCTACCGCCACACGCGAAGACCTTAAATATTGGTTATAAAGGGCTATGGCTTGGTAGTGAAGATGAAAGTTGCCGTTTTGGAACTTGTCTCCGCTCTTCTGGCGGTCATCTCCCCGCGTTTTTAACAAATTCATTTTTTCCGATTTGTGTCATCAAAAGGTGGTTAATTATCAAAAGAATAGCCATTTTATTGCACAAACATAGGGGTAGTGTGCATGCGAATGTCGTTTTTATACGAAAAAATTTGCCAGAATGCTAAAAAATGTGTTCCTTTGCAGCCAGAATTTTTAATAATACGTATTTTTAACAATTTAAATTTTACAATTATGTCAGAAATTGAAAGCAAAGTTAAAGAGATTATCGTTGACAAACTCGGTGTTGAGGAAGAGAATGTAACTCCAGAAGCAAGCTTCACCAACGACCTGGGTGCTGACTCTCTGGATACCGTTGAGTTGATTATGGAATTTGAAAAGGAGTTCGGTATCAATATCCCCGACGACAAGGCTGAGACCATCCAGACTGTAGGCGACGCCATCAAGTACATCGAGGAGAACGCAAAATAAATGGAGCTTAAGAGAGTAGTAGTAACAGGTCTTGGTGCCGTTACCCCATTGGGCAACACCCCCGAAGAGACATGGGCTGCCATGGTCGAGGGTAAAAGCGGCGCCGCACCTATTACACAGTTTGACGCGTCTCTGTTCAAAACCCAGTTTGCTTGCGAGGTAAAGGACCTTAACGTCAATGATTGGATTGACCGCAAGGAGGCCCGCAAGCTCGACCGTTACACCCAGCTGGCACTTATCGCCGCCATGCAGGGTGTAAAGGACTGTGGTCTTGACCTTGAGACTGCCAACAAGAACCGCATCGGAGTAGTATTTGGTGTGGGTATCGGTGGTATCAAGACTTTTGAAGAAGAGGTGACTTACTATGGTAAGCACCCTGAGAATGGACCTAAGTTCAATCCTTTCTTCATCCCCAAGATGATAGCCGATATCGCATCAGGACATATCTCTATCCACTTCGGTTTCCACGGTCCCAACTACACCACAACATCAGCGTGCGCTTCTTCGACCAACGCGTTGGCTGATGCGTTCAACCTTATCCGTCTGGGTAAGGCCGACATGATAGTAAGCGGCGGTGCCGAGAGCGCCATCTGCGCTTGCGGTGTAGGCGGTTTCAACGCCATGAAGGCGCTGTCAACCCGCAACGACGACCCTGAACACGCTTCGCGTCCGTTCAGTGCCAGCCGTGATGGATTTGTGATGGGCGAGGGCGCCGGCTGTCTCATACTCGAGGAGCTGGAGCATGCCAAGGCCCGTGGTGCCAAGATATATGCTGAGATGGTAGGCGAGGGCGAAAGCGCCGACGCATATCATATCACCGCATCGCACCCCGAGGGACTGGGCGCCAAGCTCGTTATGGAAGCCGCTCTTGAAGATGCGGGTCTGAAGCCCGAGGATATCGACTACATCAATGTACACGGTACATCGACCCACGTGGGAGATATCTCTGAAGCCAAAGCCATCAAGGAAGTGTTCGGCGATGCAGCCTTCAAGCTCAACATCTCATCGACCAAGTCGATGACGGGTCACTTGCTGGGTGCTGCCGGTGCTGTAGAGGCTATGGCATGTGTACTGAGTGTCATGAACGACATCGTGCCTCCTACCATCAATCACGAGGAGGGCGACGAAGATCCTGAACTCGATTATTCGCTGAACTTTACGTTCAACAAGGCACAGAAGCGTGAGGTACGTGCTGCTCTGAGCAATACGTTCGGATTTGGCGGCCACAACGCTTGTGTTATCTTCAAGAAATATGCTGAATAATTTAATTGACCGAATAAAGCTCTCTTTCCGCAAGGACAAGGAGCTTTATTCGTCTTTATACGCCATTCTCGGCTTTTATCCCCGCCATATCGACAACTACAAGATGGCGCTCATGCACAAGAGCATCATGCACCGCAACAGCAAGGGCAAGCCCGTCAACAACGAGCGGCTCGAGTTTCTCGGCGATGCCATTCTCGATGCCATTGTGGGCGACATCGTGTACCATCATTTCCCCGGCAAGCGCGAGGGATTTCTTACCAATACCCGTTCCAAACTCGTTCAGCGTGACACCCTCAACAAACTGTCGCAAGAGATGGGCATCGATCAGCTCATTCTCTCCAACGGTCATAGTGCCTCGCACAACAGCTATCTGGGCGGCAACGCTTTTGAAGCACTCGTCGGTGCCATCTATCTCGACAAGGGTTACAAGGGATGTATGGACTTCATGCAGCAGCGTATCCTCGGCAAGATGGTCAACATCGACAAGCTGGCTTATAAAGAGGTGAACTTCAAGAGCAAGCTCCTCGAATGGAGCCAGAAGAACAGGGTCAACGTAAGTTTTGAACTGCTCAGCCAGAAGGTCGACAGCAACGGTAGCCCTATGTTTGACTACCGCGTGGTTATCGAGGGCGTCAACGGATGCAACGGCCAGGGCTACAGCAAGAAGGAGAGCCAGCAGCTCGCCTCCAAGCTCACGCTCGAGAAGCTGCGCCGCGAGCCTCAGTTTATCGACCAAATCTTTGCGGCCAAGACCAATCGCACCAAGATGGAAGAGGAGCCTGTAGAGACTGTGCCCGACACCGCCGAGAAGCAGGATTTCATCATCGCCGTCGAGTCGGCCCCCGCCGAGCCTCGTCAGCGAAAGTCCAGGAAGCCAACCGTTTCCAAGGAGCAGCCCGTCAAGGAAGCTGCCGATGACTCCGACGAGTTTGACTTGAGCGACATCTCTGCGCGAGCCATGAGCCGCGAGGAGATAATAGCCGCCGCTGAAGCCGAAGCCTTCGGAGGAGAGTAGGGGAGTGCCCGCTCCACTTCTGCCATCAGTCACAGGGTGGACAACGATTACTTATGAGGGAGAGTTGATTATCATAAGGTTGAAATCAATTACTCACGAGAGGATGCTAATCTCCATGAGGCAGTAGCCAGCCATCCCGAGGCTTTAGATTGACATCCCGAGACAGTAGCCGATTGCCAGAAAAAGGATGACAGCCACCCCCAGGCAGAAGCCAATGACAATAGCCCCAGGACAGACGATAATCGTCGCTGTCCTGGGGCTATTGGCGTAGATGGAGGTGACTTCCACGCCCAAAGTCTCTCAAAAAAATGTAGCAATAGCCATAAAAGTCCCTCATAAAAGTGTGGCGGTATGCGCAAAAGTCCCTCATAAAAGTGTGGTGATGCGCTCCAAAGTCCCTCATAAAAGTGCGAGCAGCCCATAGACTATCCAGTCTCTCTTCATGATACTCACTGCACTTGTCCTGTTCACTTCCCCACGTTTATTTTATATTAAAAATGGTAAATAATTGTGCTATGTGAAAGAAATCGGTTAACTTTGTATGATTAATTGGCAATTACATACACATGAGTTTAACCCGTATAGCAAGCATGGCTTTTTTGCCGCGACAGAAGAGTCTTGAGAAGCATTTTACCACTCCTGACGAGCTGCAGGAACGTGTACTCAGATATCTTATCTCCAAGGGAAAGAATACCGAATATGGCGCCAGCCATCACTTCGATGAGATAAGAGCTTATACAGATTTTGCCGCCAATATTCCCGTCAATACTTACGAAGAGCTGAAAGGCGATATAGACCGTATGCGTCATGGTGAGAAGAACGTGCTGTGGCCCGGTACCGTCAAGTGGTATGCCAAGTCATCCGGAACCACCAACGACAAGAGCAAGTTCATCCCCGTCTCTGCCGACGGACTCAAGAACGTCCATTATCAGGGCGGCACAGACGTCGTGGCTATGTATCTCCAGAACAACCCCAACTCCCGCCTCTTCGACGGCAAGGGCCTGATACTCGGAGGCAGCCACTCACCCAACTACAATCTCAGCGGCTCGCTCGTGGGCGACCTCTCCGCCATACTGATTGAGAATATCAACCCCCTGGTCAATCTCGTGCGAGTGCCCCAGAAGAAGACGGCGCTGCTGTCCGACTTCGAGGTGAAGCGCGACCTCATCGCCCGCGAGACGATGCACAAGAATGTCACCAACCTTTCGGGCGTGCCCAGCTGGATGATGTCTGTGCTGGTGCGCGTGCTCGAGCTTACCGGCAAGCAGCACATCAACGAAGTCTGGCCCAACCTTGAGGTCTTTTTCCATGGCGGCATAGCCTTTACCCCTTACCGCAAGCAGTACGAGCAGATTATCACATCGCCCGGCATGCACTATATGGAGACCTACAACGCCAGTGAGGGATTTTTTGGCATCCAGAACGACCCCTCCGACCCATCGATGCTGCTCATGCTCGACTACGGCGTCTACTACGAGTTTATCCCCATGGACGAGTTTGGTACCGACCGCCCCACCGTCCTGCCATTGAGTGGGGTAGAGGTAGGCCGCAACTACGCCATGCTTATCTCCACCTCCTGCGGACTGTGGCGTTACCTCATCGGCGATACCGTCCAGTTCACCTCCACACGCCCTTACAAGTTTGTCATCACCGGCCGCACCAAGTATTTCATCAATGCCTTCGGCGAGGAGCTCATCATGGACAATGCCGAGAAGGGCCTCCAGTATGCCTGCGAGCAGACTGGCGCTCAGGTGAGCGAGTATACCGCCGCCCCAGTCTATATGGACGCCCGTGCCAAGTGCCGCCACCAGTGGCTCATCGAGTTCAGCCGTCAGCCCGACAGCCTCGACCATTTCGCCCATGCCCTCGACGAGCGTCTGCAGCAGCTCAACAGCGACTATGAGGCCAAGCGCTTCCACGACATCACCCTCCAGCATCTCGAGGTCATCGAGGCGCGCCAGGGACTCTTCAACGACTGGCTCAAGGCCAAAGGCAAGCTGGGCGGACAGCACAAGGTGCCCCGTCTGAGCAACAGCCGCAAAAATCTCGACGAACTGCTCCAACTTAACGGTAACAACAAGTCAAACGACAATGATAAATAAGAGGTTTACGCCTGTCAGCCGCTGCGCCTTTGCCGCGGTTGTCGCCATAGTGCTTCTGACGGTCATGGCGGCGTGTGCCCGCATGGGCCAGCCCGATGGTGGATGGTACGACGAGACCCCGCCCCGCATACTCTCTGCCAGCCCCGCCGACAAGTCGGTCAATGTCAGCAGCAAGAAGATATACATTAACTTCGACGAGTATATCCAGATAGAGAACGCACAGGAGAAGGTCATCGTGTCGCCGCCCCAGATGGAGCAGCCCGACATCAAGAGCCAGGGCAAGCGCATCATGGTACAGCTCCGCGACACGCTCCAGCCCAATGTCACCTACACCGTAGACTTCTCTGATGCCATCACCGACATTACCGAGAACAATCCTCTGGGCAACTACACCTACAGCTTCTCCACCGGCGAGGCCATCGACACCATGGAGGTCGCTGGCTATGTGGTCGATGCCCAGAACCTCGAGCCCGTCAAGGGCATCCTCGTGGGCCTCTATGCCAACCTGGCCGACAGCGCCTTCACCACGCTGCCTATGGCGCGCGTGGCCCGCACCGACGCCACCGGACGCTTTGTCGTCAAGGGTGTAGCCCCCGGCAGCTACCGTGTCTACGCCCTCGAAGACGCCGACGGCAACTTCCTTTACAACCAGAAAAGCGAGAAGATGGCTTTCGACACCGCAGTTGTGGTGCCCACCTTCAAGCAGGACATCCGCCAGGATACCATCTGGCGCGACTCGCTCCACATCGACTCCATCATCCAGGTCGGCTACACCCATTTCCTCCCCGACGACCTGGTGCTCCGGGCCTTCACCACCACCCTTACCGACCGCTATCTGGTCAAGACCGACCGTACCCAGGCCGACCGTTTCACCCTCTTCTTCAGCTACGGCGACAGCCTGCTGCCCCGCGTGCGTGGCCTCAATTTCGACGCCACCCACTCGCTCATAACCGAGGCCAGCGAGCGCCGCGACACCGTCACTTACTGGCTACGCGACACGGCTCTCGTCAATCAGGACACCCTGCGCATGGAGCTCCAGTACCAGATGACCGACACCACCGGCGTGCTCACCCTCCAGACCGATACCCTCGAGCTGCTCGCCAAGACCCCCTATGCCCAGCGCGTCAAGGACAAGCAGAAGAAGCGCGACGACTGGCAGAAGGTGCAGGACAAGGCCAAGAAGCGGGGCAAGCCCTATCTCGAGGTGATGCCCCCCGAGGCCCTCGAGGTCAAGTATGAAAGCGTATCGCAGACCGACCCCGACCGCAACATCCGCTTCACCCTCGCCGCACCTGTAGCCCGCATCGATACCAGCCTCATCCATCTCTACGCCAAGGTCGACACCGCCTGGTATCAGTCGCGCTTCATGCTCAGAGAGGTCCAGGGCGAGCCCCGTACCTACGAGATAGTGGGCGAGTGGCGCCCCGACCGCGAGTACAGCCTCGAGGTCGACAGCATCGCCTTCACCGACATCTACGGGCGTGTCTCCACGTCCAAGAAGATAGGCTTCAAGGTCCATTCGCTCGACGACTACGGCTCGCTCTTCGTCAACATCGCAGGCATGGAGGGCCGCAGCGTCATCTGCCAGCTCCTCAACATGCAGGACGCTCCCGTCAAGGAGGTCACCACCACCACCGGCACCGCCGAGTTCTTCTATGTCAAGCCCGATACCTACTATCTGCGCATGATAGTCGATGCCAACGCCAACGGGCGCTGGGACACCGGCGACTACGCCACCCTCCAGCAGCCCGACGAGGTCTACTACTATCCCGAAGAGATAGTCTGCAAGGCCAAGTGGGACATCACCCAAGCCTGGAACCCCACTGCGCGCGAGCTCTATCGCCAGAAGCCCGCCAAGCTCATCAAGCAGCGCAGCGAGACCCGCCGCAAAATCGTAGGACGCAATGCCCAGCGTGCCAAGAATATGGGCATACCCTATAATCCCAATATGTGATAACAATATGAGAAAGTATAGAATCCTTATGGCATCACTGATGATGGTCATGGCTGTAGCAGCCCATGCCCAGTGTGCCTTCCACAACGACGCCTTCAAGTCGGGTGAGTTTCTCACCTACAACCTCTACTACAACTGGCAGTTTGTATGGGTCAAGGCCGGCAACGCCTCGATGTCTACCGTCCAGAGCCGCTACAACGGCCATCCCGCCTATCGTGCCAGCCTCACTACGCGTGGCAACAACCGTGTCGACCAGATGTTTGTGCTCCGCGACACGCTTCTCTGCTACAGTTCGCTCGACATGGAGCCCCTCTACTTCCGCAAGGGAGCCCGCGAGGGCAAGCGCTACGGCGTCGATGAGGTCTTCTACTCCTACCACGACGGCAAGGTCAAGCTGCGCCAGCACCAGCTCACCAGCAGTGGCGAGCACCTCTGGGCCCACCGCACCGTCTCTCACTGTGTCTACGACATGCTCAATATCTTCCTGCGTGCCCGCTCGTTCAATCCCGAGGGCTGGAAGTCTGGCCACGAGATAGATTTCCCCATTGCCGACGGCAAGAACATCAGCCCCGCGCGTCTGCGCTATTCGGGCAAGGTCAAAATCAAGGCCGACAACGGTGTCAAATACCGCTGCCTCAAGCTCTCTTACCTCGAGAAGGAAGACGGCAAGTACAAGCGCATCGTAGACTTCTATGTTTCCGATGACAAGAACCACATCCCCGTGCGCCTCGACATGTTTCTCAAGTTCGGTGCAGCCAAGGCGTTCCTCGTGAGCATGAAGGGACTGCGCAATCCGGTCACCTCAGTCGTAAGATAACCGCTATGGCAAAAGACGACAAGGGGCTCACCCCGATGATGAAGCAGTTCTTCTCCCTCAAGGCCAAGCACCCTGAGGCGCTGATGCTCTTCCGCTGCGGCGACTTCTACGAGACCTACTGCGAAGACGCCGTCACCGCCTCGCGCATACTGGGCATCACCCTCACGCGCCGCAACAACGGCGGCCAGGCAGGCAGCATGGAGATGGCAGGCTTCCCCCATCATGCCCTCGATACCTATCTGCCCAAACTCATCCGAGCCGGCAAACGTGTGGCCATCTGCGACCAGCTCGAAGACCCCAAGAAGAAGCGCGAACAGCTCAAGGGAAAGAAGGGGCTCACCGAGATGGACAAGATGGTGAAGCGTGGCATCACCGAGCTCGTCACCCCAGGTGTGGCGATGGGCGACAACGTGCTCAACTATCGTGAAAACAACTTCCTGGCTGCAGTCCACTTCGGCAAGACATCATGTGGAGTCAGCTTTCTCGACATCTCTACCGGCGAGTTCCTTACCGGCGAGGGCAATTATGACTATGTAGAGAAGCTCTTGGGCAACTTCCAGCCCAAGGAGGTGCTCTACGACCGCGCCCGCAAGACCGACTTCGAGACGCGGTTTGGCAACCGCTACTGCGTCTTCGAGCTCGACGACTGGGTGTTTACCGAGCAGACTGCCCGACAGAAACTCCTGGGCCATTTTGCCACCAAGTCGCTCAAGGGATTTGGCGTAGACCATCTCCACAACGGCGTCATAGCCGCCGGAGCCATCATGCAGTATCTCGAGATTACCCAGCACACCCATATCGGCCACATCACCTCTCTGGCCCGCCTCGAGGAAGAGAAGTATGTGCGCCTCGACGGCTTCACCATACGCTCGCTCGAACTGCTCCAGCCCATGCAGGAAGACGGGCGTTCGCTGCTCGATGTCATCGACCGCACCGTCACCCCTATGGGCAGCCGCATGCTGCGTCGCTGGCTGGTCTTCCCGCTCCGCAATATCGACCCCATACGCAAGCGGCTCGACATGGTCGACTGCTTCTTCCGTTCCCCCGACTTCCGCATGCTGGTCAACGACCAGCTCCATCGCATAGGCGACCTCGAGCGCATCGTCTCCAAGGTGGCAGTGGGCCGCGTGTCGCCCCGCGAGGTCGTCCAGCTCAGGCACGCCCTCGTGGCGATAGAGCCCATCAAGGACGCCTGCTCCCACTCCGACAATGTCACCCTGCAGCGCATCGGCGAGCAGCTCAATCTCTGCGAGAGCCTGCGACAGCGCATAGAGAGCGAGATACAGCCCGACCCGCCACAGCTCGTGGCCAAGGGCGACGTGATAGCCACTGGCTACAGCGCCGAGCTCGACGACCTGCGCAACATATCGCACAACGGCAAGGAGTATCTCATGCAGATTCAGGAGCGCGAGATTGAGCAGACGGGCATCACCTCGCTCAAGGTGGGTTACAACAATGTGTTCGGCTACTACCTCGAGGTGCGCAATACCTTCAAGGACCGCGTGCCTGCCGAGTGGGTGCGCAAGCAGACGCTGGCACAGGCAGAGCGCTACATTACCCAGGAGCTCAAGGAGTACGAAGAGAAAATTCTGGGCGCCGATGAGAAGATTCTCGCCCTCGAGCAACAGCTCTTCGCCGAGCTCATCTCGGCCATGCAGGAGTTCATCCCCCAGATACAGATTAACGCCAACCTCATCGCCCAGCTCGACTGCCTCATGGGCTTTGCCAAGGTGGCCGAAGACAATCACTACGTGCGCCCGGTGGTCGACGACAGCCTGGAGCTCGACATACGCCAGGGCCGACACCCCGTGATAGAGCAGCAACTGCCCGTGGGCGAGCGCTTCGTGCCCAACGATATCTATCTCGACGACGACAAGCAGCAGATAATCATCATCACCGGACCCAATATGGCCGGAAAAAGCGCTCTGCTGCGTCAAACCGCCCTCATAGTACTGTTGGCCCAGGTGGGATGCTACGTGCCCGCAGAGAGCGCGAAAATAGGCTTGGTGGACAAAATTTTCACCCGAGTGGGTGCGTCAGACAATATTTCGCTCGGCGAGTCCACTTTTATGGTCGAAATGACCGAGGCTGCCAACATACTCAACAATGTCACCGAGCGCTCGCTGGTGCTCTTCGACGAACTGGGGCGTGGCACCTCTACCTACGACGGCATCAGCATAGCCTGGGCCATCGTCGAGTACCTCAACCAGAATGCCAAGGGACGCCCCCGCACGCTCTTTGCCACCCACTATCATGAGCTCAACGAGATGGAGCGCCAGCTCCCCGCCATACGCAACTACAATGTAAGCGTCAAGGAGGTCGGCGACAAGGTTATCTTCCTGCGCAAGCTCGTGCCCGGTGGCAGCGAGCACTCCTTCGGTATCCATGTGGCAGAGATAGCTGGTATGCCCAAGAGCATCGTGCGCCGCGCCAAGGTTATCCTCAAGCAGCTCGAAGCCGACGGGGCAAGCGTGGGCAACGCCGATGCCGCCGCCATCAAGCACATAGGCGACGACCGCGAGGGCATGCAGCTCAGCTTCTTCCAGCTCGACGACCCGGTGCTCTCGCAAATCCGCGACGAGATACTGGGGCTCGACATCAACAACCTTACGCCCGTCGAGGCGCTCAACAAGCTCAACGAAATCAAGAAGATACTCAAGGGCAAGTAGATTTGCCCCATCCAGAGAGGCGGTGCTTACAGGCGCTGCCTCTTTTCTGCCCCTCTCCCGATGGCTCGCAGTCTCCACCGCTCTGCCCGTTTCTGCCGTCGTGCCGTCTGCCATCGCCACCATCCTTCTCTCTGTCTCCACCGCTCTGCCCACCATCGCCCCATCCCTTCTCTCATTCTCCACCGCTCTGCCCATCATCGCCACCATTCCTTCTCGCTGTCTCTGCAGCTCTGCTATCCATCTCTGTGGGCATGGGAATGGCCTCTGCTGCGCCCGAGGGCGTCTTGGCGCGGCTGGAGACCATGTCTGTCGGCCTCTGGTTAACTACCTTTTACGTTCCCGTTAACTCTATTTCACTTAATTGGTTTGGTGGTGTCGCTGTTAACCACTTACTTTGCAAATGTCATCATCTTCATCGGGTTAGTCGTTACCGATGCCGAGACGGAGATGGACTCGGCTGGCTCGTGACGTATGATACGAGGCCACGTGCCTATTGATACGAGCACTCGTAACAAATGATACGAGAGCACGTGACGTAAGGCACGAGCCGCCAGCGGTGGTCAGCACGCGGGCCAAAGCCCTTACGCCGGCGCCGTCTGTCATGGCGCGCCCCGCAGACCATGAAGCGCGGGGCATGGAAGTCATTGGAAAGGTTATCCTAATATTCACCCTTAAAACTGAAACAACAATGAAAAAGTCGATTTTGTGTTTGCTGTTTGCCATTGCCGCTATGGCGTGGGCAAACGATGCTGCGGCGCAGCAGTGTAAGAAAAAGGTGACTCCCAGAGTGGAGTCGACTGTAGCCAAGGGCAAGATGCCCCCACGGTGGCTGCTCAACAAGGTGACGCCGGCGCAGTATGACACGCTTGTGGCGCTCAACCGCCTCTGCATGGTAGACTACTCGATGCTCAAGGGCTATAAGGTGACGCCCCAGATGGTGGAGAAGGTGATGGGCCAGGCACGCAAATATATACGCGAGGCTATGGACCGCCACGATGGCGTGGTGCCTCGCGTGGGGTGGACGCCCCTCGTCACGAAGACGCTCACTACGTGGAGCGACAAGACGGAAAAGGGCACCCGCACGGTGGAATATCTGCTCTGTTCGTCGGCCGACGGCTATGATGTCCATCTGCTGCTGCGTGCCACCCTGCAGCGCGACCGCCAGACGGGTGGTTACCGCTCTGTGGCTTACGAACTGGTGCCCTACAGCGTGCAGGGCATGCCTGTAGAGGTCAAGAGTCCTCGCGTCTATGCTGGCGGAACTGCTCCCGTCGCTCAGCTGGAGTGGGGCAAGGATGGCAAGTCTCCTTACTATGCCGTTAACGCTACTCTGGACTTTACCGACCCTCTCGGAGCCAAACACCGCGAGCAGATAAACGTAAGCGTCGCTCTCTGTCTTGGCAGATAGGCTGCTGCGACGAGCCACGGGGGCTCGACATCAACAACCTCACGCCCGTCGAGGCGCTCAACAAACTCAACGAAATCAAGAAGATACTCAAGGGGAAGTAACTATCGGCTCCCCCATATACGCCAAAATCCCATACCTTGGAAGTAAGGTATGGGATTTTTGGCATATATTGCGCGGCCCGTCATCGCTGTATATGCGAGGCAGCCAGCCGCAATCCTGTCAGATTATTGGCCTGAGCGCAATAGTCACGGCCATTATACCATCTGAGACACCTGAAGTTTCCGCCACGTACTACATGCCTATGGTCGGGCTTATTGCTGACGCAGGGCGATGGATTAGGGCCCTGTGGATTAACTTGAGCCTTCTTGCTGTGCGATGTGCGCCATATATCACTGCATATCTCATCAACATTGCCCGTCATGTCGTACAGGCCCAGTACATTGGGAATGAGCTGACCCACAGCCTGAGGATGGCGTAGGTCGTCGCCCCACAAGGCAACCACTTTGGCAGATCCGTCAACCTGTTCGTGTCCGCTATAACGCTCTACAGGCTCGCCCCGACCACCTATACACGCATACTCCCACTCTGCCTCGGTGGGCAGACGGAACTGCTGACCGCTAAGGGCATTGAGCTTACTGATAAACAGCTTGATGTCGCTACAGCCTACATTAGTTACAGGCTGGTTAGCATCGTCTTGGTTCTCCGAAGGGTTCACGCCCATTATAGCTTGCCACAATGCCTGGGTTACTTCGTACTTACACAGATAGTAACTGTCTAACGTTACCTGGTGGGGAGCCATCTCCTTTGGCGGTATATAGTACTGGCGCAGTTCGGGAAAGACAAAACCCATAGTAAAGGTACCTGCGGGCACCTGTATCATGTCGTTGACCAACTTAGCTATCAACTCGCTGCGGGATGATGGCTGCGGGGATTTGTCCAGATGGATGCTGACAGACTTAGGCAACTGGCTTAGAGCCAGGCGGATGCCTGTTCTGGTAGGACGTCTGGTATTGTCCCCGATGTAGAAGCCTGTACGCTCGTAACTGCCCAGGTCAGTAATGTCGTAGAAACAGCCACGGTCCACGCGGTAGTCCTTCTGCGATTTAGCATCCAGATACTCTGCACCACCCTGATTTGCACAGAGTTCACTTACGTTGCCCGTCATGTCGTAGAGACCCAGGGCATTGGGCTTGAGCATACCTACCGCGTGCGCACGGAGGTCGCTGTTCCAGTAGATCCACCCTACCTCCTTGGCGTCATCGCTGCCACTGTACTTATAACGGCGCGGCGATTTGCCCTCATCGTAAGCCCACTGCCATTCCTCCTCGGTAGGCAAACGGAACTTGAGTCCAGTTATCTGGTTGAGGCGATAGATGAACAGCTGGGCCTCGTCCCAATAAAAACCCTCTACGGGCCGATTGCCCACAGTATGCTGCGAGGGATTGGAGCCCATCACGGCCTGCCACAACTGCTGCGTCACCTCGTACCGACACAGATAGTAACCGGCCACCGTGGCGCTATAGGCTGCCGGACATTTGCCGGTATAACCAGGATAGAAGTTGCGGTCGTACATAGTGAACGTTCCGCCAGGGATATACACCATGTCGGCTATCAGCTTCTCTATTACCTGGGTGGGAGTCATCTCCACTGGGGGCGGGTCTTCCCTCTTTGTCACCTGGTTTTTTACTTCAACAGGCTCCTTGGGCTCGGGCTTAGGTTCCGCCTTTCGCTCTACCCGTTTCTTGGGCTTGGGGGCTGTCTTGGCTTTAGCCTTGGCGGTATGCTCAGTCTTGTCCTTTGGCTTCTTCACCTGAGTCTGCTGTCGGATAATGCCCTGCGCATCCATACTGATGGTCCATGCCAGTGCCAGCATGATGAGAATACATTGTTTCATACGTGTTTTAAGTTATAGGAATATAGATGGTCCAAACCTGGCGCCATAAGCCTGCTTAATGGCTGAGGTGTAGCCTATCTTCTACAAAGGTACATCTTTTTTGAATACCGACAGCCTTTTTTCCGTTTTTTCTGACATGGTGAGAGTCATTTACTTCCATCACGATGAAAATGAAAATCGCCGCGGCTATCCTGTTAACAAGATAACCGCGGCGACGGGGTACTTATATCAGTGGGCTGATGGCTGCCGGCTTACTGCCGTGCCTTGCGCAGAGCGCGGCGCATGCACACGATGCCTATGATGATGAATGGCACAGAGAGCAGTTGGCCCATATTGAACAGCATGTCGTGCTCGAAAGCCTCCTGCACGTCCTTGGTATACTCTATCACAAAGCGGAAGCAGAAGATAAGCGTCAGACAGAGTCCGAAGAAGAAGCCCGTGCCTGCCCACTCTTTGTGCTTCTTGTAGAAATGCCATCCCACAAAGAAGAAGAGGAAGTAGGCGATGGCCTCATAGAGCTGTCCGGGGTGGCGGGGCATCTGGTCTACGCGCTCGAAGATGAACGCCCAGGGCACATCGGTAACCTTGCCGACTATCTCTGAGTTCATCAGGTTGCCCAGGCGTATGAAGCAGGCGGTGATGGGGGTGGCTATGGCTATGTCGTCGAGCACCTGCCACAGGTTCATGTGGGTGCGACGGTAGTAGCACCACAGCGCCAGCATCAGTCCCAGCGTGCCTCCGTGGGAGGCCAGTCCCTCGTAGCCCGTGAAGATGACGGTGCCGCTGGTGAGGTTGTAGAGCATGCCGCCATGGGCGAGGGGAGCGCCATCGACAAACCTGATGGGCAGCAACATCTCTATCACGTGCTGCCAAGAGGTAAGGAAATAGTGGGGTTCGTAGAAGATACAGTGACCAAGACGAGCTCCCATGAGGATACCCACAAAGCAATAGAGGAAGAGTGGGTCAAAATACTCGTCCTTGACGCGCTGGTCGTGGTAGAGCCACCTCACGAGGAAGTAGGCGAGGGCCAGTCCGGTAAGCCAGCACAGTCCGTACCAGCGCACATCAAACGGCCCGAGATGCAGCGCAGTCGTATCGGGGTTCCAGAGGATAAAGTTGAGCAGACTTGTCATAGCTTGATGCGTTATACGTTGAACCGGAAGTGCATGATGTCGCCGTCCTGGACCACATACTCCTTGCCCTCGATGCCCAGCTTGCCGGCTTCGCGTACGGCAGCCTCAGAGCCATACTGGATGTAGTCGTCGTACTTGATGACCTCGGCACGGATGAATCCCTTTTCAAAGTCGGTGTGTATCACGCCGGCACACTGGGGTGCTTTCCAACCCTTGTGATAGGTCCATGCCTTGACCTCCATCTCTCCGGCGGTGATGAATGTCTCGAGGTTGAGCAGACTGTAGGCCTTCTTGATGAGACGGTTTACGCCGCTCTCCTCCAGTCCCAGCTCGTCGAGAAACATCTTCTTGTCGTCATAGGTCTCGAGCGACGCGATGTCTTCCTCGGTCTTGGCGGCTATCACCATGGCCTCGGCGCCCTCTGAAGCGGCTATCTCTTCTATCTGGCGTGAGTACTGGTTGCCCTCCTTGGCGCTGGCCTCGTCTACGTTGCACACATAGAGCACGGGCTTGGTGGTAAGCAGGAACAGGTCGTGGGCGGCCTGCTGCTCCTCCTTGCTCTCAAAGGTCACCGAGCGGGCGTTGCGGCCCTGCTCCAGCGCCTCCTTGTAGGCTTCGAGCACGGTCACCAGCACCTTGGCGTCCTTGTTGTTGCCTATGGCTGCTATCTTCTGGTTCTTGGCGAGCTGGGCCTCGATGGTGTCGAGGTCTTTGAGCTGCAGCTCGGTGTCGATAATCTCCTTGTCCTGCACGGGATTGACGGGAGCACCGCCCTCGCGCACCACATTGTCGTCGTCGAAACAGCGGATGACATGGATGATGGCGTCGCACTCACGGATGTTGCCCAAAAACTTGTTGCCCAGTCCCTCGCCCTTGGAGGCACCCTTCACCAGACCGGCTATATCTACAATCTCGCAGGTGGCGGGCACAATGCGGCCGGGGTGTACTATCTCTGCCAGACGGGTGAGTCGGTCGTCGGGGACGGTAATGACGCCTAAGTTAGGTTCTATCGTACAGAAAGGGAAATTGGCTGCCTGCGCTTTGGCACTCGACAGGCAATTGAACAGCGTAGATTTTCCCACATTAGGAAGACCTACGATACCACATTTTAATGACATATCTTATTATAAACGTTTATTTCCAGAGTACAAAGGTAGTGCAAACCGAAGACAATGCAAAGAAAAAACGCATGTTTTTTCATTTGGCATTGTTGAGGTGCAGCCTATCTTATCCAAAGGTAGTGCAAACCGAAGAGATTACAAAATAAATTTATTTATTTTTAATCTTGAGGTGCCGCCTACCTTCACGGCGCAGCCGTAGTGGTAGTGCAAACCGCAGACAATGCAAAGAAAAAACGCATGTTTTTTCGTTTCGCATTGTTGAGGTGCAGCCTATGCTCTACAAGTGTAAGCTGAAATATGGGTAGGTTTGCTATGCGAGGCCAATGGGGTGACTTCTGCTACCCCATCAGTAATCCCACAGCGCGCGGCGGTCTTCAGCGTATCAGTCATATACATATACCCACTTTCCATTGCGCAGCACCCATCTTCCATTTTTCGTGTGCTGGTATTTGCCGATGATGGTCGACAGGAGGAAAGCTATCAGCGGCGAGGCGAGGGCCATGGCCATCATAATCCACAGCGAAACCTGGACCACCGTGGCCAATGCCACTACAAAGGTGTGGATGGCGACCAGCGTGACGAGGGTCATGACGACACCATAGAGGCGTAGACGCAAACCATTGATAAGCACGGGGATGCCATAGCATATCAATAGGGCGGGCCAGATGCTTCCCGTGAAGTGGGCAGACACCAACATGGCGGGCCACTGCAGTATATAGCCTATCACGAGGGGCCATATCAGCAGCGGGGCTTTGATAAAAGTAGTCACACACAAGAGATACATGAGCGCCAAGGCCATAAACAGCGCCACGGGGATGATGCCGACGATGGCATTTTCTATGCCTACATAGTCGGGGTTGCACCACCACAGCGCATCCCAGTCTATCATCAGCGCCATATAGATGACTATGCCCACGGCGGCGAAGAAGGGCAGCGCCGAAAGCACCAGAAAGCGGGTGCGGAGGGTCATCCATACCGCCAGTAACATGAGCAGCAATGCCATGAAGGGCAGCCAACGGCTGTAGAGCATCCGCGTGGAGGCCGAGTGGACGTCCAAGTGGGGCATAGCCAGCCAGGAGGTGAGCTGTAGGCGCGGGCGGAAGTTGTCGGAAGCAAATCTGTCGGTCGCCGAGGGTGGGTTTTCGTCAGCGAACTTCAGCCAACGGGCTTCCACAAGGTATCTCCTGCCGTCGTAATGGATGATGCCTTTAATCTGTCTTACATCTACAGAGTCGCCCACATCTCCAAAATGGGAGGCGGTGCGGCCATCGGGGCCGGTAACTGTGCGCCCTACGACATCGACGAGGGTGCCGTTGGCGATGTAAAGCACTGTGCGTGAGCCGTCGTACTCGGTGGGCTTTTCGACTGGGGTGGCTTTGATTTCGGGGCCGACGAGGCAGTCGACCTCATACTTCTGCGCCATGACGAGGGTAGTCAGACTCAGGAAGAAGAGCAGTGACAGAATTCTGAAGGCTTTCATATCTACTGGGTTTAGGATTGGGAGAGTGAGGGTGTGGGTCAGGCTGTGGGGCTCTATGCGGGAGAGGATGCAGGGGTGGCGTACTCTATCCGCATCTTACGATGATAGGAATGTAGAAATAGGCCCGGTTGTTGGTAAACTGGGTGTAGCCTATCTGTTGGGCAATGCGGTAGTAGGGGTCGTGGTCCAGCAGATTGCCGGGGTCATCATCGTACTCTACGCGGGTGATGACGGGGCGGCTGTTGCTCACCTGGCAGTAGAGGCGCAGCTGGTGCAGCTGGTCGTCGCCATAGATGGCTCGGCTGGCGATGCTTATCTCGTAGCATTCAGTATAATTCTTCTTTCCCACGTTGGCGTCGAAGTCGTCTATAAGCAGACTTATTGTGGTTCCAACCTTCCAGTTGATGTAGCCCTGCAGGTTGGCGTCGCCCTTATTGCCGTTGCCTTGGGTCGGGTTGTAGTGGCTCATGTCCTGGACCAGGTTCAGCGCGGGGTGGCTTACCCTGAAATTGGAGTAGGGCAGGGTGGGGTTGCCCTTGTCTATGAAGTCGGCAGTCTTGCCGTCGCTCTTCCGTCTGCACAGGATGCTGATGCGGTCGTCGCAGAAGTAGTCCTGTGCGGTCTTATAGCCCTTGCTGTAGTCGGCAAACGCATTGGCATCAAGCAGATTGTTGCCCTCGGGGGTGACGAAGTCGAGATAAATGCGTTGGGTAAAGATGTTGGCAGATGAGTCATTGTCATCTTTGTCGCACGAGGCGCACATGGCAAGCGTGGCGATACATGCCACCAAGACCAAGATATTCTTCCTGAGTTTCATATTGATGCGGATATTAATGATGTACTGTTTGCAAATGTAGCGCATATTCATTAATCTTCCAAAGAAAAACGAAATTATTGTTGTAGCTTGGTCTATAAAAGCATTCAGCCAAGCCTATGGTCGCGCAAGAAGTGGCGCGTCTCAGCCTATGTATCCTCGGCTGCATTTCCACCCCTCAGAGGCTGCCGTACTGCTGGTTACGACCAGGCAGAATGTTACCAATATGCGCAGCAGAATGATGCCGAAGGTCTTCGGCGAAGAGGGCAGTGCTGCCGACTTCGGTTTGCGTATCGCGGAGATATAATAGGAGGCAGCGGATGGCCAAAAGGCTTCAGCAAGGGAACGGGCAGTCTCTTGCTGAAGCCTTTTAGCATTGTGTAGGGAGGAAGGGTGGAGTGGGGGCGACTCGCTCTGGCGCTCTGACCGTGGCAGCGGGTCGCTCAAGCAACCTTTCAGGCCTCGCTATCGCAGGGACAATCGTCATCATCGGCTACGTGTCTCAGCCATTCATCGTATTGGGGCAGCCAGATTTCCTCAATCTTAGCCTTGTGGTGGTCGAGGAAGCCCTGTCTGTAACCTCTGATTACTGTCTGGAGCAGGTCGTCGCAGCCAAGCATAAGCCCCTTGTAGGCATACTCGTAGGCGAAGCTCTCGTCGCAGTCAGCGGGCGCGGTGGAGTCGTCCAGTATCATGCGGGTAAGGGCTGCATAACCGTGGGGACTGCGCAGACGGGCGGCACGGCCATACCAGAGCCAAGCCTGCTGATAGTCTTGGGCGAAACCATAGAGCCCTTTCTCGTAGTAGAAGCCGAGGTAATAGGGGCATACACTGTCGCCGAGGCACCATCCTGCCTGGAGGTCGTCGCTGAGACAGGCGCTGAGTTCGCGCTGGGCGTCGGGGTCGAGGGCATCGTAGGTGGCGTCGTCGGTGAGCATGGTGTACATGAGGTAGCAGTCGCGAGCATCGACAGCCCTGCCTTTCTGCATGATTTCGGCGAAGCCATCACGGTCGACGACGATGCCGTCGCGGTCGCAGCAGTCGGTGACAGCCCACCAGAAGAAGGCTGCGCTGCCACCATGTTCGGTGGCCAGTTCATAGTTGGTCACGGCGTTGCCGATGCGGCCCAATTCCCTGTCGGCGTTGCCCATGAGCATATAGTATTCGGGGTCATGAAAGTCCTGCTGATGGACATGGTTTTCGGCGAGTTCATAGCCTTTTAGCGCATCGCGTGGGCTGCCGTTGGTGCCATAGATGATGTCGCGGATGTGCTGCTGCATGGCTTTCTCGCTGTGGTTGTCCAATGCCTTCTGCATCAGGTCATTGTAGGCATCGTAGTCGCACTCTCCCAGGTCGCCGTCCTTGTGCATGTAGGCGAGTTGGGCATAGGCGTCGCCGATACCGTGGCTGGCAGCGAGCTTGTAGAAATCGTGCTTGATGCTGTCGGAGTCGTTGTCGTATTGGAGCACATCGTGCAGCCTGGCATAGGCGTACATCATGTATGGGTTTCCCTGCCAGGCCATCATCTCGATTTTCTTCACATCATCGAAGAGCAGCGGCACGTTGTTGTTCTGGCGGAGCAGCAGCAGGAAGAGCATCTGCGCTTCGCTGTCGTAGGCCACGGTTTCTGCGGTGGTCCAGAATGCTTCCGGCACCCTGAACTCCCTGATAAGTTGTCTGGTTAGGGCTGTCATACACATTAATATTCAAGTTGTTTTGTCGTATCTCTGTCGTGGCGTCAATGGGCTTCGAGCCAGTTGGCGCCCCAGCCTGCATCGGCGGTAAGCGGGATGCTGAGTCGGCAGGCGTTTTCCATCTCCTCGATGACGATACGCTCTACCTGCTCGCGCTCCTCGGGATAGACGCTGAAGTTGAGTTCATCGTGTACCTGCAGTATCATCCTCGAGCGCAGTCCTTCGGCGGCGAACCGCTTGAATATGTGTATCATTGCCACCTTGATGATGTCGGCCTCCGAGCCCTGGATGGGCGCGTTGATGGCGTTGCGTTCGGCGAAGCCTCTCACGGTGGCGTTGCGCGATGTTATATCGGGCAGATAGCGTCGGCGGTGGTAGATGGTCTCGGCGTAGCCCTTCTCGCGGCAGGTGGCGATGGCCTCGTCCATGTATGCCTTGACGCGTGGGAAGGTGGCGAAATAGTCGTCGATGAGCTGGCGAGCCTCGGAGTTGCTGATATTCATACGTTGCGCCAGTCCGTAGGTGCTGATGCCATAGATGATGCCGAAGTTGGCTTGCTTGGCTTTCTTGCGCTGCTCAGGCGTGACCTCTTCGACCGGCACGTGCCATATCTTGGCGGCTGTGGCGGCATGGATGTCGGTGCCGCTGCGGAAGGCGTCGAGCATGTGTTCGTCCTGCGAGAGATGGGCCATGATGCGGAGCTCTATCTGCGAGTAGTCGGCAGAGAAGAAGAGGCATCCCGGCTCGGGCACGAAGCTCTTGCGTATCTCCTTGCCGTCGTCGTCGCGGATGGGGATATTCTGCAGGTTGGGGTCAGACGAACTGAGGCGCCCCGTGGCGGTGATGGCCTGGTTGAAGCAGGTGTGGATGTGGCCCGTGCGGGGGTTGATGAGTCGGGGAAGCGCCTCGACGTAGGTGCCGAGCAACTTCTTCAACCCTCTGTAACTCAGTATGTCGTCGACGATGGGCGCGCGGCTGCGTAACTGGGTCAGCACCTCTTCCGAGGTGACATACTGGCCCGTCTTGGTCTTCTTTGGCTTGTCTACAATCTTCATCTTGCCAAAGAGAATATCTCCCACCTGCTTGGGACTGGATATATTGAATGTCTCGCCAGCCTCGGCATATATCTTCTGTTCGTATTCGGCGAGTCGGCGGTTGAAGTTCTTGCCTGTCTCTGCCAGTGCGGCGGTGTCCAAGCATACTCCGGTGAGCTCCATCTCGGCCAGTACGGGCACCAGTGGCATCTCGATGTCGTAGAAGAGGCGTTCGCCGTCGACCTCCTTGAGCTTCTGCTCGAGCACGTTCTTCAGTCTGAGCGTCACATCGGCATCTTCGGCAGCATACTCATATACTTCCTGGGGCTGGAGGTCACGCATAGACCGCTGACCTTTACCTCGGGGTCCGATGAGTTGGTCGATGTGTATCGTCTGGTAGCCCAGCAGCGTCTCGGCCATGTAGTCCATGTTGTGGTGAAGCTCGGGCTGCACGATGTAGTGGGCGAGCATGGTGTCGAACATTGGTCCGCGCACCTCTATCCCATAACGACGCAACACCTCGTAGTCGTACTTGATGTTCTGTCCTACCTTCATGATGTGCTCGTCTTCGTAGAGCGGACGGAAAATGTCGACCATGCGCTGCGCCGCTTCCCTCTCTGCGGGCACGGCGACATAGATGGCCTTGAATTCTTCGACCGCGAAGCTCAGACCGACCAATTCGGCGTCGATGGCGTTGGTCGATGTCGTTTCTGTATCAAAACTCAAGATTTCTTTTGTCAAGAAATAATCACGTATTTTTCGTGCTTCTTCTTCTGATTCAATAAGTTTGTAATCGTGGGGGGTCTCTTTGAGGCCCAAAATACTCGCATTTTTTGGCTCGCCTTGGCTCTCGGCCGCAAATTCGCCAAACAAATCGAGCTGCAAATCGTCGTTTTTCGGCGTATTTTTAACTTTTTTAATAATTTTGTCGGTCAGGGCTCTGAACTCGAGTTCCTGGAAGATTTTCTCGAGTCGCTCCTCGTCGGGCGAGGTCATCTTCATTTTTTCCAAATCGAGCGCTATGGGCACGTCGGTCCTTATGGTCGCCAGGAACTGGCTCATCCGTATGTCGTCGACGGCACCTTCAACTTTCTCTCTCAACTTGCCTTTGATTTCGTCGGTATGTGCGAGCATGTTGTCGATACTCCCAAACTGTGTGATGAGTTTCGCGGCAGTCTTCTCGCCCACTCCCGGACATCCGGGGAAGTTGTCGGCCGAGTCGCCCATAAGCGCCAGCAGGTCGATGACCTGTGCGGTGGTCGCTATACCATACTTCTGCGTCACCTCGCTTTCGCCCAGCGTGTCGTAACCGCCACCATGACGGGGTCGGTAGATATAGACATTGTCCCCCACGAGCTGTCCGTAGTCCTTGTCGGGGGTAAGCATGTAGGTCTCGATGCCCTCGCGTCCGGCAGCGGTGGCAAGGGTGCCTATCACATCGTCGGCCTCGAAGCCGTCGGCCTGGAGCACGGGTATATGGTAAGCCTCGAGGATGTCCTTGATGATGGGCACGCTCGCCCGGATGTCCTCGGGCGTCTCCTCGCGCTGTGCCTTGTAGGCGGGGAAAGCCTCGTGACGGAAGGTCTTGCCGTGGTCGAAAGCCACAGCCATGTATGTGGGCTGCTCCTTGGTTATCACCTCGTTGAGGGTATTGACGAACCCCATTATAGCCGATGTATTGAGTCCCTTGGAGTTGATGCGTGGGTTTTTGAGGAATGCGTAGTACGACCTATATATAAGTGCATAGGCGTCCAATAGAAAGAGTCTGTCCATAGTTCTAATTGCTTTAGGTGTGTAAAATTACGAAAATAAATTAGATAATGACAGAAAATATCTGTAATTTTGCAACAAAATACTCATAGTCATGGATTATCAAACAGTTATCAAGGCGCCGATATCTGCAGAATTGGCCGATTTCATCGAGATGTTCAACCGCTCGCTCGACCACGAGGATGGCATGCTGGCGCAAGCCCTGAACCATATACGCCAGCGCGGCGGCAAGCGCATGCGACCCATTCTCATCCTGCTGATAGCCAAAAGTTTCGGAGCCGTGACCGAGGTAACCCAGCATGCAGCTATAGGACTGGAGTTGCTGCACACGGCGTCGCTGGTGCACGACGATGTGGTCGATGAAAGCGCCGAAAGACGCGGCCAGGCTTCTGTCAATGCCATCTATGATAACAAGGTGAGTGTGCTTGTGGGCGACTACATTCTCTCTACCGCTCTGCTCCATGTCTCTTACACTCACCGTGAGCGCATTATCCGTTATCTGGCGCAGTTGGGGCGTACACTCTCAGACGGTGAAATTCTGCAGCTTTCCAACATATCCAACCGTGACATCTCGGAGGACGTCTACTATAATATAATAAAAGGTAAGACCGCTGCACTCTTCGAGGCGTGTGCCTCCATTGGTGCGCTGGCGTCGGGAGCCACCGACGAGGAGATTGAGGCTGCTGCCCGCTTCGGCCAGAACCTCGGCATAGTCTTCCAGATACGCGACGACATCTTCGACTATTACGACAGTGCCGACATAGGCAAACCCACCGGCAACGACATGGCTGAAGGCAAGCTCACGCTGCCCGCCATCTACGCTGTGAACCACGATGCGCCCGCCGAAATCAGAGAACTGGCTTACAAGGTGAAAGACCGCAGCATCAGCACCGATGAAATCGGCAAACTTGTCGCCTATACCAAGGTCAACGGCGGTATAGAATATGCCGAGCGCCGCATGTGGGAGTTTCACGATGAAGCCTGCCACTTCATCGATACCCATATCCATCAGGACGATATACGCCAGGCACTTAGAGCTTATCTCGACTACGTCATCAAGCGCAACAAATAATCCCCAATTCATCGCGATTTTCCCATCGTCAGTGCATCATATAGCCATCCACGTGCAATATGATGCACTGATTGTTTTCGGCCGTATTGCGAGGCGTGAAACCGTGGTTGCGGGGTGTGATAAAAGTAATGCAAACCATGAAAACACTGTTTCGCACCATGCACTCAGCGTTTCGCACCATGAAATTACCGCCAACGTGACCTCCGCCGAGTTGTCGGGATGGTCGAAATGACTCTGGATGAACGGGAAACGCGCGCGGAGGCGGATGCAAAAAGGGCGATGCAGACTGCGCGGTCTGCATCGCCCTTAGGCGTTATGCCATCCCTTGTGGGGAAGGCTGTGGGGTTAGAAGTATTTTACCTCTTTGCCCTCGATTGTGCTGATAAGCAGGTTGGTAAGACGGCTGGTGCCCAAGCGGAACCACTTGTTGGTGAGCCACTTCTCGCCCAGCACCTCCTTGACGATGGTGTAGTAGGTCACAGCGTCCATCACGGTATTGATACCGCCTGCGGGCTTCAAGCCAATCTGGATGCCGGTCTCGTCGTAGTACTCCTTGATGGCCTGGCACATCACGTAGACAGCCTCTGGAGTGGCAGAAACCTTCTCCTTGCCTGTAGATGTCTTGATATAGTCGGCACCGGCATACATGGCGATGATAGAGGCACGCTTCACGTCGGCCATCGATGGCAGGTCGCCTGTCTCGAGGATTACCTTGAGTGGCACTTCGCCGCAAATATCCTTGATTTCGCTGATTTCATCGGCTACAGTCTCATAGTCGCCCGACAGATACTTGCCCACCGACTGCACGATGTCAATCTCGGTGGCGCCATCCTTGACTGCGAGCGCAGTCTCGGCAATCTTGACCTCGATGAAGGTCTGAGAAGAGGGGAAAGAGGCACACACGTTGGTTATCTCTACACCGTCTACCTCCAGGCTCTCGCTCACCAGTTTGGCGAAGCAGGGATAGGTGCATACGGCAGCCACGTGGGGCAGTTCCTTGTAGTCCTTGGCAAAGTTGTTAACACGCTCTACCATTGCCAGAATTTCCTCTTCGGTGTCGGTGGTACGGAGCGAGGTCAGCTCGATGCTGCCCAAGAGGAAGCGGTGAACCTCGTCGGTATTGTTCTCAGCTGCTTTTTCTACGATTTTCTTTACTTCTTCGGCAACTTCAGCATCGGTGATGTTGAGGTTGTACTTGTTCAGCGCCTGCTGATACTTGTCAACGTTCTTAATGTCTGTCATATTGTTTGGGTTATTAATGATTGTCCTAAAGTTACAGTTTGCTGTTGTTGATATGGCGCGTGGCGTCGCGGCGGGTCTTCTTTTCAAAGCTCTTTTCGAGCTCGGCGGTGAGGTCTATGCCCGTCTGGTTGGCGAGGCAGATGAGCACCCACAGCACATCGGCCATCTCTTCGCCCAGGTTGGGCTTTTCGCCCGCCTTGAAGCTCTGGTCGCCATAGGTGCGCGCCATGACGCGTGCCAGTTCGCCCACCTCTTCGGTGAGGCAAGCCATATTGGTGAGCTCAGAGAAGTAGCGCACTCCATACTGCCTTATCCATTCGTCTACTCGTTGTTGTGCTTCTTGTATAGTCATAATCAGTGGGTTAGGAGGTATGCTGCGATTATGCCCAAGAGCGTCAGGGCCATGATGAGGTAGACCACGGCGCTTCGGCGCTTGTCCTTCCAGTTGCGCAGGGCGGTGATGATGTAGTAGATGGTACACATGATGCCGCCTATGATGAGCCACGTGGCGCTCTTCATCAAGATTCCGCCCACCATGATGGCGAGCATGCCCAGGATGTTGATGAGCCAGATGGCAGTTTCCTTGATTTCGTTCATATCTTTCACTTAGTTGAAGGCAATAGTGGTTCAGACGGTTACGCCGTCTATCATAACCCGCATGGCGAGCATCACGGTCAAGAAGGCGAAGATGAAGGTAATCACCGCATAGTAGGCGAGCATGCCCTTGTGCCACACGTCAGTAGCGATGCCGGTGCGGAGAATCTGGATGAGCGTCTGGAGCAATATGCCGAACATGATGGCGGCGCCCACCCACGCCACGGCTGCTGCCGAGAGGTGGAGCAGGCGCTCCAGAGTCTTGCTGACCAGTATGATGGCAAGCGCCACAATTTTTGCGATAGTCTTGATATTCATGTTGTTCATTGCTATAGTTTACTCTTTGTTCTTGGTGTCCATACAGATGGTCACAGGGCCGTCGTTGACCAGTTCTACCTTCATGTCGGCGCCAAACTCGCCCGTGCCTACCTGCTTGCCGAGCGCCTCGCTCATTCGGGTGCAGAAGTAGTTGTACAGGGGCACCGATACGTCGTGCGTAGCGGCTCGGAACCATGCCGGGCGGTTGCCCTTCTTGTAACTCGCGAAGAGCGTGAACTGTGATACTACGAGTATCTCGCCCTGTACCGAGAGGATATCACGGTTCATGACTCCCTGTTCGTCCTCAAAGACGCGCAGACCTATAACCTTGTGTACCAGCCAGTCGGCATCCTCGCGGGTGTCGGCGCCTTCTATGCCTACAAGGATAAGGTAGCCTTTGCCGATGGATGATTTGACCTCGCTGTCTATGGTGACCGATGCGCGCGAAACGCGCTGTATGACAATTCTCATAGTGACTATCGTTGTGCTATAATCTGCAAATATACTAAATTTGCCATAATTTAACCCATCATTTGTTTTATTTTTGCTCGCGAGGGTCGAAATATCGTCTGCAACAGCCATTCTGAGCCCTCTGAGAGCCTCTCTGACGGCGTTTTGGTCTGCCGTGGGTGTGGAGGTACCCTCCAGCCTCGCAGAGGGGCTCTCCAGCCTCGCAGAGGTACCCTCCAGCTTTGCAGAGGTACCCTCCAGCTCTGTAAAGGTACCCTCCATGATTGTAGACGCAAACTGCATGCTTTCTGATGTAAACTGCACGGTTGGCGATGTAATCGCTATGATTGCTGTGAAGGTCGGAAAGGTGGTCGTGGTGGGCTGTTGTAATATGTAATACAGTACCGCTGAAGCTGTCACTGACGGCGCGGCATAAAAAGACTATCAGCGCAGTGGTGGAGGCTACTGCGCTGATAGTCAATGGGTTAACGAGTGGAGTGGGAGAGAGCTACTCGCTCGCAGGGTGGAAATGGTCGTAAATCACCTTGGCTTTGGCGTTACCCACTGAGGCAGAGAGGGTTGGGAGCGAAGCCTCGCGGATGGCCTTGACCGTCTTGAACTGCTTCAGGAGCGCCTCGCGCGTCTTGGGGCCTATGCCTCGGATGTCGTCGAGCTGAGAGTGGAGCGCGTGCTTGGACCGCTTGTCGCGGTGGAAGGTGATGGCGTAGCGGTGAACCTCGTCCTGGATGCGCGTGAGGGCATGGAAAAGCTCGCTCTTGACATCGAGCGCCACCGTGCAAATGGGGTCGCCGAAGAGCAGTTCATTGGTGCGGTGGCGGTCGTCCTTGGCGAGTCCAGCCACGGCAATATTGAGTCCCATCTCGCCATTGACGACAGCCGATACGACATCCATCTGGCCCTTGCCGCCATCGGTGATAATCAGGTCGGGCAACGGCTGATGCTCGTCGGTCATGCGCTGATAGCGGCGGCGCACTACTTCCTGCATAGACGCATAATCGTCGGGTCCGACGACGGTCTTGATGTTGTATTTGCGGTATTCCTTCTTAGCGGGGCGCATGCCCTTGAACACCACGCAACCCGCCACGGCGTCGGAGCCAGAGATATTGGAGTTGTCGAAACACTCGATGTGGTAGGGGAGCTTGGGCAGCTTCAGCTTGGCCTGCAGCTCCTTCATCAGGCGCGTCTGCTTCTGCTCAGGGTTGAGCTTTTCAGCCTGTTTGAGCCTGTCGAACTTGTACTGACGGCTGTTCATTTCAGACAACTCCAGCAGATGGCGCTTGTCGCCCCGTTTCGGCACGGTGAAGGTGACGTTGCTGAGCTGCCACGACAGTTCGAACGGCACTATCACTTCGCGCGCCGTGCTCTGAAAACGCTCGCGAATCTCGGGGATGGCGTCAATGAGCAGCTCTTCGCACGTTTCATCGAGCTTGCGCTTATATTCAAAGGTGAAACTCTGGTTGATGGTGCCGTTTTTCACGTGAATATAGTTGATATATGCATTCCGCGACGCCTCGTCGTCAATAATGCTGAATACATCGACGTCGGTAATGGTGTGGCTCACCACCTCGCTGCGGCTCACGAAGCCCTGGAGCAGCATATAGCGCTGCTTGACCTGCTCGGCCTCCTCGAACTTGAGCGCTGCAGACAGCTCCTGCATCTGCTGATACAGCAACTTGCTCAACTCGCGCGTATTGCCCTTGAGAATTTCGCGTGCCTGGCGGATACATTCCATATAATCATCGTAGCTCTGACGACCACAACACGGCGCACCACAATTATGAATGTGGTATTCGAGGCAAGGCTTGTACTTACCGGCAGCGATGCCTTCGGCGGAAATAGGGAAATGACACTTGCGCGGCTTGTAAATTTTGCCGATAAGGTCGAGAATATTGTACATGCTACTGATGTGGCTGTAGGGGCCAAAGTATTGTCCGCCCTTGCGGTTGATGTTACGCGTCTTGAAAATTCGAGGCAGATACTCCTTGGTGATACAGATGCTGGGGTAGGTCTTGCCGTCTTTGAGCAGCACATTATAGCGCGGGTTGTAACGCTTGATAAGGCTATTCTCGAGCAGCAGCGCGTCTTCTTCGGTGTTGACCACGGTGTAGGTGATGTCGCAGATTTTGGACACCAGCACCTTGGTCTTGAACCTATCGACCTCGGTATGGAAGTAAGACGAAACACGGCTCTTCAGCCTCTTGGCTTTTCCCACGTAAATGATGGTGTGGTCCTTGTCATAGAACTGATAACTGCCCGGTTTCTCCGGCATATTGAGGACAATGTTTTTGAGTCTTGCCAATAGTTCCTCTTTCTCTTTCTTCATGCTTAAACCTATTGGAAACAAATGAAATAGCCGCTTAAAGTTTCACGTGAAACTTTAAGCGGCCTTTAATCTTTGCCGTCATTGTTTCATGCTCGCCACCGATGGTTCCGACAGTTGTCGGGATGGTGGAGTGGGGTACGGGAATGACGCAAAGCCTAAAGGCCGCTCTCGCTAAAATGTTAAACCTGTATGAGAGATGTAACTTCGATATCGTCGTCGAAAGCATCCCGGCCATTGAGGCCCTCATTGACAAGTTCGATGATGAAGTTGCAATACACCTTTTTGGGGTTGAACTTCTTGACCAGGTCACAGGCAGCCTTCATGGTTCCGCCGGTAGCGAGCAGGTCGTCGTGGAGCAACACCACATCGTTCTCGTTGATGGCGTCCTTGTGGATTTCGATGGTGTCGATGCCATACTCCTTGGCGTAGCTCTCCTGTACGGTCTCGCAGGGCAGTTTGCCGGGTTTGCGGCAGAGCACGATACCTGCATTGAGCTGGAGTGCCACTGCCGACGACATCACAAAGCCGCGGCTCTCGATACCCACAATCTTGGTAATGCCCTTGTCCTTGTAGAGGTCTACCATCTCATTGGTAATAATCCTAAGACATTCGGCGCTCTTGAAGAGCGTGGTTACATCTCTGAAATTTACGCCCTTGATTGGCCAGTCAGGAATGCAGCGTAAATTCTTCATTAATACTTCGTTGTTCATTGCAATTATAATATTTATAGATTTATCCTTGTTTCACGTGAAACTATCTTCCCATAAGTACCAGCAGCACATTGATGTCGCTGGGTGACACTCCAGGGATGCGGCTTGCCTGAGCCAGGGTCTCGGGGTTAATCTTCTCGAGCTTCTGGCGACCCTCGGTCGAGATTTCGTGGAGCTCGCTGTACTTGAAGCGGCCCCTAATCTTGATATTCTCCAGTCGGTGCATCTTGTCGGCAATGATGCGTTCGCGCTCGATGTAGCCCTTATACTTGATTTTGATTTCTGCCGCCTCGCTGGTTTCCTCCTTGCGGTTGGGCAGACCCTCTATCAGTGCGCGGAGTTGGGGCAGGGCGTCGGCCATCTGCTGGATGCTCACCTGGGGACGGCTGACGAGGTCGGCGACCTTGCATCCCATGCGGAGTGGGGTAGTGCCGATGCTCTCGAGCCACGGGTTGATGTCGGCGGGCTTGACGCTGGCGCTGGCGCAGAAGTCGATGATGCGCTCTATGCCCTCGCGCTTCTGCAACCACCAGTCGTAGCGCTCGCGCGATGCCACTCCGAGGTGATAGGCACGCTCAGTGAGTCGGGCGTCGGCATCATCCTGTCGCAGAAGTATACGGTATTCTGCGCGCGAGGTAAACATGCGGTAAGGCTCGTCGACCCCCTTGGTGGTGAGGTCGTCGATGAGCACACCTATATAACTCTCGTCGCGCGCCATGACAAACGGCTGGCCTCCGCCACACTTGATGGCAGCGTTGATGCCCGCCACGAGACCCTGTCCTGCAGCCTCTTCGTAGCCCGTGGTGCCATTGACCTGTCCGGCGAGGAAGAGCCCGCTGACGACCTTGGACTCCAGCGAGTGGTCGAGCTGGGTGGGGTCGAAGTAGTCGTACTCGATGGCGTAGCCCGGGCGATAGAAGCGCGCGTCGCGCAGTGCGGGGATGGCGTGGAGTGCCTGCAGCTGTATGTCGATAGGCATGCTCGACGAGAAGCCATTGAGATACATCTCATTGGTATTCTCCCCTTCGGGCTCGAGGAACAGTGGGTGCTGCTCCTTGCCGGGAAAGGTGACGAGCTTGGTCTCTATCGACGGGCAGTAGCGCGGTCCGGTGCTCTGTATCTGCCCGTTGAAGAGCGGCGAGTCTGCCAGTCCGCTGCGGAGTATGTCGTGAGATTGCTTGTTGGTATAACAGGTCCAACAAGGCAGTTGCTGCAGTGTGCGGAGAGGAGCCATATAACTGAACTGATGAAATCCCTGTTCGCCGGGTTGCTCCTCTGTGTCTTCGAAGTGTACACTTCGTCGGTCGATGCGTACGGGTGTGCCCGTCTTCATACGCCCTACGCGTATGCCGTGGCTGGCTATGCTCTCGCTGAAGTTCAGGACAGCCGGCTCGGCGCATCTGCCACCCGGCACCTTATGCTTGCCGATGTGCATGAGTCCGTTGAGGAATGTGCCTGCCGTCACCACCACCGCGCGGGCATGGAATGTTACTCCCCAGATGGTGGTAACTCCCACAGCCACACCGTCTTTGACGATGAGTGTGTCTGCCTGGTCCTGCCAGATATCCAGATTGTCGGTGTGGTCAAGTATTTCGCGCCATTTCCAGATGAACTTTCCCCTGTCGCATTGCGCCCTTGGCGACCAAACGGCCGGGCCTTTTCCCTGATTGAGCATTCTGAACTGTATGGCAGTGGCGTCGGTGACGATTCCGGTCTGACCGCCGAGAGCATCAATCTCCCTGACTATCTGTCCTTTAGCTATGCCACCGATGGCCGGGTTACAGCTCATCTGTCCAATCTTGTTCATGTCCATAGTAATCAGGCACGTCCGAGCGCCCATCCGGGCAGCTGCGGCAGCGGCTTCGCAGCCTGCGTGTCCGCCTCCGATTACTATCACATCATAATCAAATTTCATTATGTTGTAATATTTTCCGCAAAAGTAAGAAATTAAATCCAATTTTTTGATGGTTTTGCTTTGAATTATAATAAAAATATAGTATTTTTGCATCCGCTGAGCCTCTGTCATACCTTATAATAATGTGCGAGCAGTCATTTTAGGGTCTATGGTAGTGGCTCCCGGTAGTATTGTCATGATATAACATTACTAACAATTAAATAATTAAATTACAATCATTTATGTGGTTAATCAATTCATCTATTGGTAGAAAGGTAGTGATGTCTGTAACCGGCATTGCGCTTATCCTTTTTCTGACGTTCCATTGCTGTATGAACGTTGTAGCCCTATTTTCGGGTAAAGCCTACGACATGATTTGTGAGTTGCTTGGTGCTAACTGGTATGCCCTCGTGGCTACTCTTGGTCTGGCTGCTCTCGCAGTGTGTCACATCGTGTACGCGTTTATCCTCACCGCACAGAACCGTCGTGCGCGTGGCGCTTCACGCTACGAGGTAACCGTCAAGCCCGAGAAGGTAGAGTGGGCTTCGCAGAACATGCTCGTGCTGGGTATCATCATCCTGCTGGGTCTGCTGCTCCACCTCTTCAACTTCTGGTACAACATGATGTTTGCCGAGCTTACCGGTATGGCTGTTGGCCATCTGCCCCACGAAGGCTTCGCCTTCATCCAGGACACCTTCAAGAATCCTGTTTATGTAGTGCTGTATCTCGTGTGGCTTGCCGCTCTGTGGTTCCACCTCGCTCACGGTTTCTGGAGTTCTATGCAGACACTCGGCGTAAGTGGCAAGGTATGGTTCAAGCGTTGGCAGTGCATCAGCGTGGTTTACACCAGTCTGCTCATGCTCGCCTTTGTAGTAGTGGTTCTGGCTTTTGCCTTCAATTGTGCCCCCAGCCTCTGCTGAATCGCCTAAGTAATTAATTCATGTAACAATCGAAAAAGTAATAGTAATTATGGCTAAGACTTTAAATTCAAGAATACCCGAGGGTCCAGTAGCTGAGAAATGGACCAATTACAAGGCTCATCAGCGCCTGGTTAACCCCAAGAACAAACTCAAGCTCGATGTCATCGTCGTAGGTACAGGTCTGGCTGGTGCCAGTGCTGCCGCCTCACTCGGTGAGATGGGATTCAACGTGCTCAACTTCTGCATCCAGGACTCTCCCCGTCGTGCTCACTCTATCGCCGCCCAGGGTGGTATCAATGCTGCCAAGAACTATCAGAACGACGGCGACTCAGTATATCGTCTTTTCTACGACACCGTCAAGGGTGGTGACTATCGTGCCCGTGAGGCCAACGTATACCGTCTGGCTGAGGTGTCTAACAATATCATCGACCAGTGTGTAGCCCAGGGTGTGCCTTTCGCCCGTGAGTATGGTGGTATGCTTGCCAACCGCTCTTTTGGTGGCGCTCAGGTTTCGCGTACCTTCTACGCTAAGGGTCAGACCGGCCAGCAGCTTCTGCTGGGTGCCTACTCTTCGCTGAGCCGTCAGATACACGAGGGCCGCGTCAAGCTCTACACCCGTTACGAGATGGAGGACCTTGTTATCGTTGACGGTCACGCCCGCGGTATCATCGCCAAGAACCTCGTTACCGGCGAGCTCGAGCGCTTCTCTGCCAACGCCGTGGTTATAGCCACCGGTGGTTATGGCAACACTTACTTCCTCTCTACTAACGCCATGGGCTGCAACTGTACAGCTGCTGTACAGTGCTACCGCAAGGGCGCTTACTTTGCTAACCCCTGCTACGTACAGATTCACCCCACCTGTATCCCCGTTCACGGTGACAAGCAGAGCAAGCTGACCCTGATGTCTGAGTCGCTGCGTAACGACGGCCGTATCTGGGTTCCCAAGAAACTTGAGGACGCCAAGCGTCTGCAGGCTGGTGAAATCCAGGGTTCTGATATCCCCGAGGAAGACCGCGACTACTATCTGGAGCGCCGCTATCCCGCCTTCGGTAACCTCGTTCCCCGCGACGTGGCTTCACGTGCTGCCAAGGAGCGTTGCGACAAGGGCTACGGTGTCAACAATACCGGTCTGGCCGTATTCCTCGACTTCTCTGAGTCTATCAACCGTCTCGGTATCGACGAGATTCTCCAGCGTTACGGCAACCTCTTCGACATGTATGAGGAGATTACCGACGTCAACCCCGGCAAGCTGGCCCGCGAGATTGACGGCGTGAAGTACTACAACCCCATGATGATCTTCCCCGCCATCCACTACACTATGGGTGGTATCTGGGTAGACTATGAGCTTCAGACCACCGTTCCCGGTCTGTTTGCTATCGGTGAGTGTAACTTCTCTGACCACGGTGCCAACCGTCTGGGTGCTTCAGCCCTCATGCAGGGTCTCGCCGATGGTTACTTCGTGCTGCCCTACACCATCCAGAACTATCTGGCTGACCAGAGCCTCTGGCCCCGCCTCTCTGTCGATATGCCCGAGTTTGACGCGGCTGAGAAGGGCGTTCAGGCCGAGATTGACCGCCTGATGAACATCCACGGCAAGCGCTCTGTAGACTCTATCCACAAGGAGCTTGGCCACATCATGTGGGAGCACGTGGGCATGGGTCGTACCAAGGAAGGCCTTGAGAAAGGTCTGCAGCTGCTCAAAGGCATCCGCGACGAGTTCAATACCAACCTCTTCATCCCTGGCACCAAGGAAGGGCTTAACGTGGAGCTTGACAAGGCTATCCACCTGCGCGACTTCATTCTCATGGGCGAGCTTATCGCCTACGATGCCCTGCACCGCGAGGAGAGCTGCGGCGGCCACTTCCGCGAGGAGCACCAGACCGAGGAGGGCGAGGCTAAGCGCGACGACGAGCACTTCTTCTATGTAGGCTGCTGGGAATACCAGGGCGACGACAACAAGGCCCCTGAGCTCATCAAGGAGCCTCTGGAGTACGAGGCAATTAAGGTTCAAACACGTAACTATAAGAATTAATAATCATGGCTAAGAATATATCATTCACACTAAAGTATTGGAAGCAGAACGGACCCAAAGACAAGGGCCATTTCGATACACACGAGATGAAGAACATCCCCGACGATACCTCGTTCCTTGAGATGCTCGACATCCTCAACGAGGAGCTTATCGAGGCTGGTCAGGAGCCTTTCGTTTTCGATCACGACTGCCGCGAGGGTATCTGCGGTATGTGCTCACTCTACATTAACGGTGTGCCCCACGGCAAGACCGAGCGTGGCGCTACCACCTGTCAGCTCTACATGCGCCGCTTCAACGATGGCGATGTCATCACCGTAGAGCCCTGGCGCTCGGCCGGTTTCCCCGTCATTAAGGACTGTATGGTAGACCGTGGTGCCTTTGACAAGATTATCCAGGCTGGTGGCTACACCTCTGTCCGCACAGGTCAGGCTCAGGATGCCAACGCCATCCTTATCTCTAAGGAGGCTGCCGACGAGGCCATGGACTGCGCTACCTGTATCGGCTGCGGTGCCTGTGTGGCTGCCTGCAAGAACGGCTCGGCTATGCTCTTCGTCAGCTCTAAGGTAAGTCAGCTCGCACTGCTGCCCCAGGGCCGTCCGGAGGCTGCCAAGCGTGCCAAGGCCATGATAGCCAAGATGGATGAACTCGGATTTGGTAACTGTACCAACACCCGCGCCTGCGAGGCCGTGTGTCCTAAGAACGAGACTATCGCTAACATAGCTCGCCTCAACCGCGAGTTTATCTCTGCCAAGTTGGCCGACTAACCGTCGGACACGGTATACAATCAACAGCCCCGCAACGGCATTTGCTTGCTCGTTGCGGGGCTTTTCCGTGTCTGTGGGTGATGTATAGTCCTGTACCGCGAGAGTCGCTCTGAGCGCAGCAGAATGGCTCTTGGCGCAGTTTTATCTGCCGTCCGTCGCCATCAGGATGCCAGTTGGTGCACGTCGGTATTGCTCTATCGTCGGCTGTTGCTGCCTGCCGCATGGCAGGCGTCGCCAGAGCCTACATGTTTCTCGCCTGATAGATCATCTCCTTGGCGCGGTTTATCTCCTGCAGTTTGCGTGTGGCAGCTTCCTTGACATCGTCGCCGAGCGTAGCCACCCGGTCGGGATGATTCAGTCTGACCATATTTCTGTATGCAGCCCTCACCTCTTCGTTGGTGGCGCTTGGCTCTATGCCGAGCACGCGGTAGGCATCGTCGAGCGAGTCGCCGCCGAGCGACAGCATCTGGTTGACCATTTGTTCGGTGACGCCCAGGTTGATGGCCACCTGCTTTACGGCTTCTATCTCTGCCGGATGCACGGTACCGTCGGCCTTGGCGATGACGATGAGGAAGTCTATGAGCTGCAGTCTGTGCTCTACGGGCATAAAACCAGCAATCTCATCACACACCTTGCGTATCTCCATCTGCCATTCGGCCTCACCTCTGTTTTTGCGGTATTCGAAGAGTCTCAGCAGGATGTTGTTGCCCTCTTCCACACTCGTTTCGCCGAACGTATTGCGCAGAAATTTCCTCACCGTTTCCATCTCCGAGTGCATGATTTTGCCGTCGGCCTGTATTACGTGCGACGCCAGCACCATCAGCGAGAAGAGAAACCTGCTACGGCTGTCTTCCGCGCTCGTGCTTGTCGTCTCTGTGCTGCTTTGTGTGGCTGTCGGCTTGCTGTCGCCACTCCATATACTGTCGATAACCGAACCGATGACAAAACCGGCGATGGCTCCCAGCACACTCTGTGTCTGGGCAAATCCGCTAAAGAGTCCTATCCACTTGATAAATCCCATAGTTATACTTATTTTGCCTGCAAATATATCGGTTTCTCATGTCATAGCCAAACAAATCACCCGAAATCGTCCTTTCCCCGTGCTGTTGGGCCCCGTGTCGGTGCCCGTTTTCCCCTGTTTTGTCGCCGGTTGCAGTCTCGCCGACGCCCCCAGGCTCCGTATTCATTGCCCCGCCGATGGCGCTTCTCTGGATATAGATAAACCCCAAACGGGCTAATGACCGTTTGGGGTTTATGATACATCGTATGCTTTTTTGAGAGCTTCTATTTCAGAATGTCCAGAAGCCCTTTCACGCCTTTTTTCATCATGCTGGAGCCTTTCTTCTTGTCTTTCTTTTTGCCTCCGTCTACTATCTTCTTGACGGCAGCGGTGCCTTCGTTGGAGCCTTTCATGTAGTCTTTGCCCATCTTTGCGCGTATGGGGTGCAGTGCTTTTGCGTCGACATAGCAGCGTGAGCCGGTGAAAGGTTCTATTGTAGGCAGACTGTTGTACATTCCGTTCTTTACGCGCGACGCCCAGATGCGGTCGCCGTTGCCGAATGTTGATACGAAGGTATAGTGGTTGCGTTCGCCTGCGGCTGAGCAGAAGTCTTCCAATTCGCCGGGAGACACAGCCTGATACCAGCCTGTGCGGTGTGCCATGGTGGCGCGTTCTGCGGTGGTGAGTGCGAACTCAATGGTGCATACTTCGTTGGGTGCGAGTGTCGTTGCTGTCTTGGGGTCAATCACTTCCAGGGCGTTGCAGAACGCCATAGGCTCCTTTGCCCATTCCTTTATCTGTGCGCGGTCGGTATATTTCGGCAGTCTCGACTCGTATTCGCTGTAAGCCAGTTCGGTGTTCTGTTCCAGGTAGAGCAGTGTGCGGTGTATGTATGCCGCCAGTTCCTGCCGTGTCACGCTGCCGCTCTGTGGCAGTGAGGCGTCATCGAGTCCGATGGCACTGGCTGATGCGTCCTTTCCAGACATCTCCTTCACGAGCAGTGTCATGATGGAGCGAAGCTGTTTGCGGGTCACGGGTTTGGTGTAGTCGTTGCCGAGCACGGCGTCGTCGATGAGGTTGTCGCACAGGGCGCGGTTTACGCCGTCCTGCGCCCACACGCTCATCTTGGCTTCCGACTTGCGTGGCAGTATGAACATCTGGTCGCTCGGCAGCTCCGTCTCCAGCAGGCATATATCTTCCTCGCTCTTCATACTTTCGAGCGTTGAGACTTTGAAATCTTCGAAAGAGCCTTCCATACCCATCATTTTCTGGTCTCTGGGTGTGAGGTGTCTCATGTGATAGCTGTGTGAGATGCCGCAATAGATGCAGCTCTTCCAGTAGAGGTGCTCACCGGCTGCGTTCACGCCGATGTATGCCTGGTCGTTGGCTATGTTCTCGTTCATGTCGTGCCATTCCAGTACTTCGGCTCCCGGTCTGGCGCTGAAGGTGTGCGCTTTGTTACGTTCGCACTTGCCGCAAACCTTGCATGAGTAGTACCATTTGAACGGTTGCTTGCATGTGTTGTACTGGCACACGCGGTCGGCAGCCTCTATCTTGGCTGTGAACACATGCTTGGTGCAGGTGAGAAGTTTGGTGGCAGCCACGCCGGCCTTCTGTGCCTCAAACACATCGCCGCGGTATGTGCGTATGGTGTATGTCGGCTCGGTGGCGTCGAGAGCCAGACAGTCGAGCACAGCCTTGCCTGCGTTCTCGGGGATGAACAATGTGCCCTTGGCGGTGTAGAGCTTTGTGCTCTGTTCCATATAATTGCGTCCCCATTTTGACAGCCGCTCGACGGTGGCCTCGTTGAGGTCTTTTACGTATTTCACGGCATCCACCTTGGGGCTAAGCCACACCTCTTTCAGATTGAATGTGGTGGAGAATGGGGCACCGAGTGTATTTGCGAATTCTGAGATGTTGTAGTTTTCCGCCCCGTTGCTTACGTCGATTATCAACTTGGTCATCAGCAGGGTGTTGTGATTTTTGTATGCATGTCCGCTCGACGAGATGTATTTCTCATGCATGAATTCGTAGAGTTGATCGATCTTGTCGACTACGAGCACATCCAGCGGGTGGTAGTGTGGATATACTTCGTCGGCCTCTTTGCGCGATATGTAGGGCAGGGTGGAGCGGTATTCCTTCTTCAGCACGTCGTAGTCGGAGGAATGGTCATCTTTCTCCTGCGGTCCGGCCTTGCCGCCAGGTATGGTGAATTTCACCTCCATAATGGGGAAGTAAGGGGCGCTTGTGAGCACGCGTGCCGGTATCCCGTTCACCGTGGCCTTGAAGTTTTCGGTCGACAGAACGTTGGAACCGTCTCTCTTTACCCATTCGGTCTGGTAATCTCCGTCTGGGTCTATCACTATCTCAATTGTGGCTATGTAGGGGTATCCGGCCTTCAGTGTGGGGATGCCCTCCTTGTTCTCGCCGAACTCGCCATCCCATGAGATGTCGCGCATTGTGATGACACCGCTCTTGAACAGGTCGCCGTAGGCGGTGTTCACCGCTTTCAGGGCGAGTTTTTCGGCTTTCTCTAAGTCCATTCCTGGAGTAGGGGCGTCTATCGTTATCTCCACCGATTTTATTTTCTTCTTGGCTGTGTCGGCCCACAGCGTGGCGGGTAACAGAAGCAGAGCCGCTACAAATGTCAAAAGCAGCTGTTTCATATTGTGATTAATTTGATTGTGTTATGTTGAATTGTTATTTATGGTGTTTGGTTACTGTTAGTTTTTGATGGATACTGGTCGCATATGCAAACTTATCCTTAATTCCGCAACACTATTACAAATTAAACTTTTTAAGTACCTGAGCAACAAAAAGTTCTCAGACAAGCCAAGCGGCAGAGCCGAGCGCCCCAGGATTTTGCCATGTCAAAGACTTCACTTATTTTAGTGTTGCAAAAATAAACAAGAGAATCTGACGATAGACATGGCAAAAATACAAATTAAATCTGAGAAACTCATTCTTTTTGGAGGAATGTTTTCAAGTAGGAAACTTTTTTAATCGTTTTTTCAAAACTGATAGACACATTGTGGCTGTCTGCTTGCTGTCTCCACTCCATATACTATCGATAACCGAGCCGATGACAAAACCGGCGATGGCTCCCAGCACACTCTGTGTCTGGGCAAATCCGCTAAAGAGTCCTATCCATTTGATAAATCCCATAGTTGTACTTATTTTGCCTGCAATTATATCGGTTTCTCATGTCCTATCCAAACAAATCACCCGAAATCGTCCTTTCCCCGTGCCTTTAGGCCCCGTGTCGGCGCCCGTTTATCCTTGTTTTGGCGCCGATTGCGGTCTCGCCGACGCCCCCTGGCTCCGTATTCATTGCTCCGCCGATGGCGCAAGTCGATGGATAATAGTTAAATAATGAAAGAAAAGTCCCTTTTTGTTTGTTATTATGTTCCGAAAACATTATTTTTGCAAAACATAATAATTGTAGTCAGATATAAAGAGCGTAGAGTTATGAAGTTTGTAGACAGAATTGACGAACAGCGACGTCTCCACGACGCCCTCCATGGCGACCATCCATCTGCCCTTGTCGTGGTGTATGGCAGGCGAAGGCTCGGCAAATCCACCCTCATCAAGAAGGTGCTCCGAGATGATGATGTCTATTTTATGGCCGACAACTCCGAGTCCGTTCAGCAGCGCAGGCTGTTGGCCAAGGCTTTGAGTTATCATTTAGCGGGATTTGACAAGGTCGAATATCCTGACTGGGAATCGTTGTTCCAGCAGCTTAACTACCGAACTACTGGGCATTTCACCCTCTGTATTGATGAGTTCCCCTTTTTAGTGAAGGTAGATAGTACCTTGCCGTCTGTCCTTCAGAAGCTCATCGATACCAAGGCTCTGAAATACTCCATACTCCTTTGCGGTTCGTCGCAGCAGATGATGCAAGGGCTGGTACTCGACGCCGCCGAGCCACTCTATGGCCGCGCCGACACCATCATTCAGCTGACACCCATCAAGATTCGGTTCTTGCAGGAAATCCTGCAGAGCGACGCCGTGGCCACCATCGAGGAATATGCCGTATGGGGAGGTGTTCCCCGTTATTGGGAGCTTCGCGAACGCGAACCTTCGCTGATGGAGGCGGTGCGTTATCATATCCTTGACGTCAACGGCACACTCTATGAGGAACCTTCCCGCCTCTTTATGGATGACCTCACCCAGACCACGCTCTCTTCCACGCTTCTTTCTCTTATCGGCAACGGCGTCAATCGCTTGTCCGAGATAGCCGGCAAGATGGGTAAGCCTTCCACGGAACTGAGTCGGCCTCTGGGCAAGCTCATCAACCTGGGATTTGTAGAGCGCGACATCCCCTTCGGGGAAAGTCCGCGCAGCACCAAGCGTAGCATCTACAAGGTCGCCGACCCGTTTATGAACTTCTTCTACCATTATGTCATCCCCAATCGTTCGTTGATAGCTTTGGGCAGGTCAGAGATGGTCTGCCGGATGATACAGTCGGGCCTGTCCGATTATGTGGCAGCCTGTTGGGAGATGCTCTGCCGTCGTGCCGTGAGCGGAAATGTCATTGACGGAACAATATGGAATGTCGCCGGAAGATGGTGGGGTAGCGTTTCCCGCGACAAGAGTGTAGAACTCGATATCGTGGCCGAGTCGCAAGACAAGAAGCGCGTGCTTATAGGCGAATGTAAATGGACCGAGGGCGAATATGCCGAGCGCCTGTTTGATGACCTTAAGGAGCGCGCTCGTCTCTGTCCTTTCATCAAGGGTCGGCAGGTGGTTTATGTCCTGTTCCTCAAGCGTCCGGCTAAGGATGGCATCACCACCAACGTGTTCCTGCCCCAGGATGTAATCAACGACGAGTTCTAATAAGTGTCTCGTTACTTGTAGACGCTATGCCCGTCGCCCCCACGGCTGTCGCCGTGAAGTTAGGCTGCGTCTCGGCAATAAAAATAAACAAGTTTATTTTGTATTTCGCTCGACTTGCGCACTTTACGGCTGTCGCCGTGAAGTTAGGCTTCGTCTCGGCAATAAAAATAAACGAGTTTATTTTGTATTTCGCTCGACTTGCACTAACTTTGCACCATACATTATTAATTATTAATAAGACTATACATTGAGAGACGATTTTGATATACGGGAGGAGTCGATGTCTTCTTCTGAGAAGGAGTTCGAGAACGCGCTCCGACCACTTCGCTTCGGCGATTTCTCTGGCCAGAAGAAGGTAGTCGAGAACCTTGAAGTTTTTGTCGAGGCAGCCAAGTACCGCGGCGAGCCCCTCGACCACACCCTCTTGCACGGCCCGCCTGGACTGGGTAAGACCACGCTGAGCAACATCATCGCCAACGAGTTGGGAGTGGGATTCAAGATTACCAGCGGCCCCGTGCTCGACAAGCCAGGCGACCTTGCCGGCATACTCACCTCTCTCGAACCCAACGATGTGCTCTTTATCGACGAGATTCACCGCCTTTCGCCCGTGGTCGAGGAGTATCTGTACTCGGCGATGGAAGACTACCGCATCGACATCATGATAGACAAGGGCCCCTCAGCCCGCTCCATACAGATAGACCTCAATCCCTTCACCCTCGTGGGAGCCACCACCCGTAGCGGCATGCTCACTGCCCCGCTGCGCGCCCGCTTTGGCATCAACGCCCACCTGGAGTATTACGACCCCGAGACCCTGAAGCGTATCATCAGCCGCTCGGCGGGCATCCTGCGTGTGCCCATCGACGATGATGCCGCCCTGGAGATCAGCCGACGCTCGCGCGGAACGCCCCGTATCGCCAACGCCCTGCTGCGGCGTGTGCGCGACTTCGCCCAGGTCAAGGGCAACGGACGCATCACCACCGAGATTACCCGATTTGCTCTCAGTGCGCTCAACATCGACCAGTATGGTCTCGACGAGATTGACAACAAGATACTCCTCACCATCATCGACAAGTTCCGCGGCGGCCCCGTGGGACTCTCCACCATCGCCACCGCCATCGGCGAAGACATGGGCACCGTCGAGGAGGTCTACGAGCCTTTCCTCATCATGGAGGGTTTCATCAAGCGTACTCCCCGTGGCCGCGTAGCCACTCCATTAGCTTACCAGCATCTGGGCCGCAACCCTCTGGGCGGCGAACCCCTCATGCAAGACTTGTTCGGACAATGAAGACAGCACTATTCACAGGCACTTTCGACCCCTTCACCATCGGCCATCACTCTGTGGTGACGCGCGCCCTGCCCCTCTTCGACCGCATCGTCATCGGTGTGGGCGTCAATGAGCGCAAGCAGACCCGGCTCAGCGCCCAGGAGCGCCGTGAGGCCATCGAGCGCCTCTATGCCGACGACCCCCGTGTCGAGGTAGTCACCTACACCGGTCTCACCGTCGAGCTCGCCCATAGCGTGGGCGCCTCGTGTATCCTCCGCGGCGTGCGCTCTGTCGCCGACTTCGAGTATGAGCGCCAGCAGGCCGACCTCAACCGCCGCATCGGCCACATCGAGACCCTCCTGCTCTATGCCGAGCCCGGTATGGACAGCATCTCGTCGAGCGCCGTGCGCGAACTCGAGCATTTCGGTTATCCCACAGACTCTTTTATTCCCCATAAGCAATGATTACATACAATGTAGAGGGCGTGCGCATGCCCGCCATAAAGAAGCGCGCCACCAATGCCTGGATCAGGGCCGTAGCTGCCAGCCACGGACGTCGTGTGGGCGAGGTAGGATATATGTTTGTTGACGACGAGAAGATACTCGAGGTCAACAACGAGTACCTCGGTCACAACTTTTATACCGATGTCATCACTTTCGACTACGATGAAGACGACGTCATCAATGGCGACATTGTCATCAGCCTCGATACCGTGCGCTCCAATGCCGAGCTCTTCGGCAAGACCTACGACGACGAACTCCACCGCGTCATCATCCACGGCATTCTGCACCTCTGTGGCATCAATGACAAGGGTCCCGGTGAGCGCGAGCTGATGGAAGCCGCCGAAAACCGTGCCCTCGCCCTGCTCGACAGTCTGCGCGCCATGCGCTGAACCTCGCCCTTGCGCTGGGGGGCATCACGAGCATCGTAATGAACATCATTACGCTCCACGCAAAAAAGGATTAACCTTCAAGAAAAAAAGGGGGATGTGTCAAAAGTAAAATATATGGAAAACAAACTTTCAATTTGAAACATCCAACATGCCCCAAAGGGGCAGAGGCCCATAGCCCTGGGAATCGCCCAGGGCTGTGGACTTATCGGGCTTGCAGCCCCTTTGGCATCTTATAACTTGTCACTCTTTCGAGTGTGTTTGTTACTTTTGACTTTACCCTCTTTTTCTTGAGGGTTAAGCAACAGCCATCATCAGATGCTTATCAAATGGCACGGCCTACAGTCGATGCTGCTCTGCGCTGCCCGCACCTGTGCCGCGGAACTTGCTGCGTGTGCTGTTAAAATTGTAACTCACAGTAAGTTCAACCTTACGCACCGTGTTGCTGCCATTTCCCCATGTCAGCACATCGGCAGTCTGCATCCACTTACGATTAGCATATGTATTGAGCAGGTCGGTCACCGACAGATTGATATTCCACCTTTTTTTGCCAACGATTTTGATACATTCATATCCACCCTGAACTGTTGATGGCTGGTATTAAGTCCATCGTGAGCCAGAGAAGAGTACATGACATTGATAAAGGCATATTTTTCGAATCAGCTATCAAAAAATAGCGAAAAAAGCCTTGTGTACTATTTGTGTACTCGTTTTTTTGGGAAGCTATGTTATTTTCACACTAAATTTGCACCACCAACATAAAATATTGCAGACAATGAAAATGTTATTCTTACTATTATTCCTTCTTATAGGGCTTGCCGAAACACAGGCACAGAGTTTCACATATCACCCCTTAAAAGGATTTCACGGAGATACGATATCGTTCTTAAAAAGTAATTTTTACGACCAGCGCAACTACTTTGTAGGCAAAAAGTTTGAGGTCTTATTAGAACTGTATATGCGAGAAATGCCACTCAAGGGGTGTTACGCACATGGAACGGTTCCATACTCAGACCCGAACAATGACAGTTTTATCTGTGGGGCGTGGCTCCGCCCCATGGACAACTTTTTTGCCAAAAGACACCGCTGTCGCTGTATATGCAGCCACATTTGACATAGATTTTGCAGCGCCATACACAAGCAACTATTACGCATTTGGGAAATCGCTATCAGACAAGGTCTCTCCATACAGCATAGCCTATCTCCTAAAGGATTTTGTCATCAAGGATATACACATCGAGGCTTACGACCGCAGGCGTAAACATTAGGGACTACCGAATATCAAAGAGGCCGCAGTTTTTATATTGCGGCCTCCTCTATGTCCTATCAGTACATTCCCAAACTTTTTATAGGGTGGTTCCATAGGAAACTCCTTACAATTCGCTTATCAATATATCAAATTCACCTGAACGCCCATTTTGCCCAAATATTTTTTGCACCAACCGGCTACGCATATTGGACACATTCTGCTTGCTTGTAACAAGCAAAACCGCCATTTCTACAGGCAAGAAGCACATTTTAACGAGTAAGCACATACGCCACTCACGCTCTTTCAGTTTTTTATCTTTCCTACAATTCGTTAACCATTCCATAAAATTTTCTTCATTCAAGGCCAATTCCTTCTCTACTTGTAGCCATAGTTCATCCGAAGGATGCTTTCCCTCCTCCGCCAATGAATGTAGTTGCCGTACAAGCAAGCTACCGCATACCCATTCTTTGGGGAACACTTTCATTGCGAAATTATCCACAAGTTCTTTTCTCAGTTTCCCTATAGACTCTTGCAGTAGCTCTTCTGCTCTTATATCTTTTCCAGACATCAGCAAATCAAGTTGCTTGCTTTTCTTCCTATACGCTTCCAGCAAGTTTCCATATGCCTCACGCTGCGCAATTATTTCCGACACTATTTTCCGCCTTTCTTTTTTACCCATACGCCATTGCCACAGCATAACAAATAGGAACAACACAACAGTCACTGTACCGCACAATATCACGAGTGTTTTCACCTTTTTCTGACGATACATTTCTTTTAGAGAACGATCATAATTATATAAACTTTGAATTTGAGCCACGCGCTCCACATTCAAGTTTGCCATCGTTGAATCATTATACTGACAATACAATTTGCTGTACTTACACAACGAGTCAGAATTACCCAACTTGTCATACAAGTCTTGGTAGTTAGAATATAGCTTCACCTTGTCATAATACGTAACGGCCACTTGAGACAGTTTCCTCTGGAAACAGAGAGCTGAGTCCATTTTGCCCACGCCCATATAATATCGTGCTTTATAATCATATAAATCTCCAAACAAAGTTGAGACACCCACGCTATCACATCCAAAAGCTGTTTCATACATATCAAGATATCGTTTTGCCTTTTTCCATTCCCGCTTGCGGAGGCACGCATCCACACTATACGACAGGGTCAAAGCATTGTAGTCACATGGATTTATTCGCTGTGCGGCACTATAGAGGCGCTGCGACAAACTTGCCATACTATCTATCTGGTCTGTCTGCTGATAATATCTCAGTTTGCACTCCATACTAGTTAAAGCCATCAGCGTATCACCCATACTCATGGCACAATCAAAGGCCGATTTCATTTCCTCCAAGGCCTTTTCATACACAAAGATGCGCTCATACAAATCCATTTTCGCACAGTATATACGCAGCAAATCCCTCTTATTATTTATTGCTTTCGCGCAATCTTCTGCCGTCTGGAAGCTTTTTATAGCCATAGGTGTCTCACCTTTTTCCACCCAGTAAGCCCCTGCTATATATTGTGCATTCATTTTCTGATACACACTCCCATGGTCTTCATAATAGCGTATTATAGATGGCGTTTCATCTGTATCTACAGACTGATAATCCTTATATCTCGCTTTTAGCCTTAGCAGTTTTGCCCACATACTAAGTTCTACGCACTGCCTGTCCGTACAAGAATCCAAACTATCCAATCGAGCCAGCGCTCGTTTTGGGCTTGTATAAGTTAGGCTATCTATGCTCTGCAACACAGACGAGTAAATTCTCTTTTGCTGGTTTTCACATGCAAAAAAGAGCAACAAAAGCACACTCGCTAACGCTAACACAAAAATTCTATCTCTATCCATGTCTGCAAAGTTAGAAAAATAATTCGATACAGAATTACATAAATACCATTTTTTGGGGGGAGCGAAAAATCGTCTATACGCAATAAGAATCAACAACTTCCATATTTTGTGTACTAGTACACAAAACAGGAAAAACAATTTGTGTACTCATTTGTGTACTCATTTCCTTGGCCGCGCACAGCATTTCCAACTAATTTTGTGCAAATAATAAAAACAATATGAAAAAAATCATGTCATTTCTCATGATAAGTTTTATCATAGCGATCAACATCCATGTACATGCCGTTTCTGATTACGATGGAGAAGCCTGGCAGCCTATAGACAGTTGCCGTCCAAATCATGGGAAGCCCATATCTCACGCCCCACGCCCACCTTATATAATAAGAGGAGGAAGCCCGAGTTTATCATCCATGACAGATATCAGACCTACTGAATAAAAAAGGTGGAGGAAGTCGAAAATCCATAAAAGAGTAGGCACGAGTTTCAAATACTATTTAATATGGATAGCAACCATTATCTAAGCTGTCTTAGCGAGCAAGACCTTTGCCAAGTCAAGGGAGGCGCAGCGCGAGTCGTTTCTAAGCAGAGATTTACGCCACGAAACGTCTATGGTTTCTTCTCTTGCTGCAACGGGAAACCAGACACGACCTATGTAAAAAGGCCTATCATCTTCAAGCCTATTCGCAAGAAATAGTGAGAATAGGCCCATCGTCTAACCTAAGGGCTTGGCAAGCCTCTACTTACCAAGCCCTTAGTAATACATTACGTCCATGAGATACTGCATTAGCAACCTTTTCGTGCTACGAGAAAATCTGCAAGGAGATTACATATTATATAATAAGGAGACATTTTATGTTTACCACATCAGTGCCAAGCTATACCACCTCCTATCATGTTTTCTTACGCCCACATCGTTTGCCGACTTTGACCAGGAGTGCCTACAATACGGCATAGACAACCATGATTTCTACGAGTTTATCCACCAAGCCGAGTTCAAGGATGTCTTAGTCTACGCCCTATCAGACAAGCGACATTACGACTATGCCCGCCCAGACTTTGCTACACCATTTACATATAGGACACCCGAACGTGTCGATTTTGTCATTACCAGACACTGCAACCTATGCTGCAAGCACTGCTTCGAGGCCTCTTCACCACAGATCTCTATGGCAGCATTTGACGAATCACAGATAACACGTGTCATCGGGCAGTTAGAGACCAGCCACATCAAATCGTTAAAAGTCACTGGCGGTGAGCCCCTTACACATCCCTCTGCACGGCTATTCCTATCACAAGCTGGCGAATGCCATTTTGAGACCACACTCCTCACCAACGGTTTGCTGATAGACGAAGCCTGTATGGCTACACTGCGCGATGGACATATTAGGTTAGGTATATCCTTAGACGGAGCCACCAGCCAGACTCACGACTACATACGAGGAAAAGGCTCATTTGACAAGCTCATCCCCATACTGAAAGAGATAAAAAGAAACCGCATCTACCTAAGCATCACCTGCACCTTAAGCAAGCACAACCTCGCTGAAACAGAAGAGGTCATCAGTCTGGTTTTAGACGAGATACAAGCCGACAAACTCATACTCAGCCCTCTTATATCCATGGGACGAGCCACAGAGCATACCGACATAGCACTCACCGCAGAAGACGCACTGCTGATAGAGGATATATACCATAAAGCCTCTGAAACGTATGGAGAAAGTCTGGAATGGGCCGATGCGACCAGAGACGACCAAATAGAGATAATAGGCGATGACATAACGTGCATAGCAGGCAACTCTCTCATAGCCATCGACGAGCATTTCGACGTATATCCCTGCCTATACGGCGTGGGGTTCCACCAATATACAATGGGCAACCTGCTCAGAGAAGATCTGGCAGATATATGGAGTAGTCAGCGCTGGCTTCCATTTAGAGGAGGAACCGTCTTAGACGACCTGCCAGAATGTCGTATTTGCGGCTTGAACAAGACCTGCGCCATCAAGGTCTGCAGGCTCAGGCCCCTATTCGAGGGCAATGGCTTCTACGGAAAACTATCTTTCTGTGGAAAAAAATAATGAGAAAGATTTGCCCCCCCCTATAATAAATTACTAAATTTGCACCATATACTAAAAAACGCAACTATATGAAACAGAGACTTACCTTAATTATCGCCATGTGCTGCATACTGGCAGCAGCTGGTGCCCAGTCTATCACAGGAACTGTGACAGATGAGAAACATGCCCCCATAGCGTATGCCAACGTAGTGTTGTTAAACACTGCCGACTCGACCTTCCTCGTCGGCACTGTAAGCCAAGAAGACGGCTCCTTCAGCATAGACCGACAGGACGACGGCAAGCATCTATTGCGTGTATCTGCTTTGGGCTATGACACCCAGCTGCTACCGCTTACAGGAGCAGGCCAGTACCATATCTCTCTCGCAGAGAAAGCCTACGAACTGAAAGGCGTAGAGGTCAAAGCACGCCGCCCCGTAGTGACCATGGGCGCCGAGGGCATGAAGACCGCCGTCAAGGGCTCGTATCTGGAGAAGTTGGGCACAGCCAACGACATACTGCCTTTCATACCGGGCCTGTCGGGCGAGAAAGGCAAATATACCGTATTCGGCCGAGGCACCCCTGTCTTCTACATCAATGGCCGGCTGGTGCGCAACAACAGCGAGCTGGAGCGGCTCAAGTCGAAAGATATAGAGAACATCGAACTGATAACCTCGCCTGGCGCCCGCTATGCGTCGAATGTGTCGGCGGTGGTCAAGATCAAGACACGCCGCCGTCAGGGCGATGGACTGGGCATAGAGAGCCGCACCGTATATGAGCAGACCTTCTATGGCTCGGCACGCCAGTACATCAGCTGGAACTACCGTCAGGGCAAAAGCGACTTCTTCGGCGAGGCCAACTACGGCTATGACAAGGGCCGCCGCAAGTTTAACAACACCGACGAGCTCACAAGCACCCGGCTGTGGGTCAACACCCTCCAGGGACTGCAACGCGACAAGCAGCAGTCGCTCAATGGCGTGTTGGGCTACAATCTCCAGATAGATGCCGACCACTCGCTGGGCGTGCGCTACAACTGGGATATGAGCCCTGCAGCCAAAATCTACGGAAGTCTCGCCCAGACCACCACAGCCGATGGCGCCTACATAGACCGCATCAACAGCGACTTCGATGCCGTCTATCACCTCCGCCCCTCGTACAATGTCAACCTCTACTACAATGGCAAGTGGGGCAAATGGACGATAGATTTCAATGCCGACTATCTGTATAACCGTATAGCCAGCCAGACCATAACCCATGAGTACAGCGCCGAGGCCGACGACCGCACCGTGACATCGCTGGCGGCTAACCGCAGCCGGCTGTATGCCGCCAAGCTCACGCTGGGGCACCCCCTGTGGGGCGGCAACATCAGCCTGGGAGCCGAATACACCTATACCGACCGCCGCGACCGATACAACAACCCCGAGGGCTATCTCACCCGCACCGACAACGCCACCCACGAGCAGATAGCCAGCCCCTTTGTAGAATACCGGCTGCCCTCCAAGATAGGCACCTGGACTATAGGGCTGCGCATGGAGCACAGCCGCACCAAGCGCTATCAGGACGGTGCCATCATGGACAATGGCTACGAGACACACAACAATCTGATGCCCACCCTGAACTATCAGCACACCGTGGGCAAGGTGGGCATCATGGCAGGCTACTCGGCACGCACACTCTACCCCACCTACCACCAGATGAACCAACCGCTGAGCTATGCCAACCGCTACTCGATGGACGTAGGTAACCCACAACTCAAGAACAAGACTACACACAACGCCGTCATCGGTGCCTTCTGGAACATCTTCCAGCTGGCCGTAAGCTACGACTATCTGCACAACGACATCCTGTCGTGGGGTGCAGAGATGGCCGGACAGGAGGGCGTAGTGGTGCGCTCATACATCAACCTGCCCAAGTGGCAGCGGCTGGCCGTACAGCTGTCGGCCTCGCCCAAGTGGGGTGTATGGCACGGCCAGCTCAGCGCTGGCTACTCGGCACAGTGGCTCACCATAGATACCAGCACCGGGCGGCACAAGATGAACAAGCCACAGTTTACCTGCTCGGCCAACAACGCCTTTGGCTTTAAGCATGGATGGAACGCCAACCTCAACGCAAGATATGGCAGCACATCAGACTACAGCAACTTCAGCTACATACACCCCACGGCCATACTCAATGCCAATGTGCAGAAATCGTGGGCCAAAGACCGGTTTATGGTGCGCTTTGGTGTATATGACATATTCCGCCAAAACTATACCAAGAGCAGGAGCTACAGCTACGGCTACTCTTCGTATCTGGACGACCACTACCAGACTCGCTCGGTGATCCTCACCTTCCGCTATCGACTCAACACCACCCGCAGCAAGTATCGCGGCACTGGCGCAGGCAACAGTGAGAAGCAGCGTATGTAGTATCCACGCACCACATAATACAAGAAAGATATGAAAAAAATATTAGCACTGATAGTCCTTCTCTTAGGATTTACCGATACACAGGCAAAGAATTTCACGTATCGCCCCTAAAAGAGTTTCACGGAGATACCATTGCCTTCCTAAAAAGCAATTTCTACGACCAACGCAGCTACTTTGCCGGCAAAAAGTTCGGGGTTCTGTTAGAACTATATATGCGAGATATGCCACTCAAAGGGTGCTATGCCCATGGCACATCGCCATTCAGAGACCCAGACAATGAGAGCTACATCTGCGGTGCCTGGCTACGTCCTATGGAAAATTCTCTTTTGCCAAGAGACGCCTCTGGCGCCATATATGCTGCCACTTTTGACATAGACTTTGCCACACCATACACAAGCAGCTACTACGCTTTCGGCAAATCCCTACCAGACAAAGTCACTCCATACGGCATAGCCTCTCTTCTAAAAGACTTTGTCATCAAAGATATACGCATCGATGTTTACGACCGCAGACGTAGCCATTAGAAGGCTCTCTCTAAGGATAAGAAAGACCGCAGTTTTTACTTTGCGGTCTTTCTTTTAGTTTTTCATCGCTCACTTCACTTTCCACTCTTCTATGGTGCCTGTCTTTGACGAGAAGCTGGCGCCGACAAGGTAAATATGCCTCATATCAGCCTCATACGGACGGGCATACCCCCTCGACTCTATCTGGCGGAGAGCCTCATTGGCAGTGCCGTCGAGCTTGAACTCGAAGATGAATATATCCTTGGGCGTTTCGATGATGCAGTCGGCACGGCCCTCGCTCTGCTGCTTCTCCGTGAGCACGAGGTAGGTGCTGAGGATGCGGAAGATGAGATAGAACGTATAGTGGAAGTACCGCTCACGCTCCTGCTCTGTGTCCTTGCGACGCATGGTGTAGGGGATGCTGGCAAAGAAAGACGTGAGCTGGTGGCACAGGGCAGCGAGGTCGGCGGCGGCAAGCGAGCGCACCATCTGCGCCAGGTCTGACAGTACAAGGCTTTTAGGCTGCAGATAGCCTGTGGCAACGGCAGTGGCAAAGCCGCGCTTTACCTCGTCGTTAGGGAAGTCGAGCAGGTAAGTGCCTGTAAGGCGGTCATAGCCCTTGATGGTAAGGTAACCGCTCTGGTATATCATCGGAAGCGGACGCTCCACATCGGCACGATAGTCGATGAAATCCCGCGTGTCGTAATAGCGGCCCGTCAGCTCATTCAGATTCTCCTGGGTATGGGCGAGCAGACGCACAAGGTAAGTAGGTGTGCCCGAGGCAAACCAATAGTCATCCAGAGAGCCTGACTTTAGCGCGTTAAGCACGCTGAAGGGATTGTATATGTCGATAAGGCGGCGGCTGAAGTGATAGCCGTCGTACTGCCTTTTCAGCATGGTGCGCATCTCCACGGCCGACACGCCGTACTCTTCGGCCATGTGGTCTATCTCCCTGCCGAAGGCGGCCTCCATCTCCTCCTCAGTAATTCCGCACAGAGCATCAAACTGCCTGCTCATACTGATGTCCTCAGGCTGGTTGAAACCGCTGAAAACGCTCACCTGCGAGAATTTGGTCACACCGGTGAGCAGCACAAAGCGCAAGTCGGTGTCGGCAGCCTTGAACGTAGAGTAGAAGCCCTTGAGGATGTTGCGGTTGTAATCCTCTATGAGCACCTCGTTGCCATTGTCGTCGCGCATCGTGGCACTGGTGTCGAGTACATCGAGCAGTGGCTTGTCGTACTCGTCGATAAGCACCACGCTGCGCTTGCCGGTGGTACGGTGGATAAAAGCGAGCAGCTCGGAAAAGCGCTTACCGCTGTCATAGTTGGGATTGCCCTCGTAGCCATATTATACAGATTATGTATGGCGATTTTGCATAAATATACAGCCGTTTGTAGAAAATATTCATAATAGGGTGGTTCTAAAAATTACCACCGAAAGTTATTGTCATGAACATGGCTAACGTCTTGACACCTTTTGTCCTCTTTCCGGTTCAAAGCGCAAGTTCGTTCGGTCACAATGCTCGCATTGCTCCCTCTCTCACTGGCACTTTGTCCTCGAAAATAGAACAAAATCTGACAAGGATAATTTTTAGAACCACCCAATATCTAATCACACAGACTGGACTTTTGCGCGTGTCTCCAGCATGCATTGTTATATACCTTATTATATATCATGCCCCAACAGCGGCGCCACCTTTGGCGGCTTGGCATAGGTTAAACAAAGGTACACAGCTCCACCGCACTGCCATCTGTAGGCGCACCAATATACCAGCAAGCAGGCGAGATGGCTCTTCTCTCCATGCATAATATGCTGAAAACAGACGTAAAAACAGGCGTAAAAAGAGATTTGTGTACTATTTGTGTACTCATTTCCTTGGCAAGCAAGCGAAATCTCGCTATCTTTGCAGCAGAGATTATCTTAACTACACAAACACCAATACACCATGAGACGACTATTAGCACTCGTGAGCTTCTTCTTGGCTCTTATCACTACCGCAACGGCTCAGACCGATATCAGCGGTACGGTAACAGACAAGACCAGCGGCACACCGCTGGAGTTTGCCAACGTGGTGGCATATACCACCGCCGACACCACCTTTATAACCGGTGCCACCACCGACAGCCAGGGGCGCTACAAGCTGAGCAGCCTACAGTTGCCTGTAGTCATCAAGGTGTCGATGATAGGCTACACCACACACACACAGGCCATAACCCACGAGGGCGAACAAGGCAACATAGCCCTGGAGGCCGACACCCGTATGCTGAAAGAGGTGACCGTGTCAGGACAGCTCATCAAGCAGAGCGCACGCGGATATACCACCACCATACAGAATACGCCGCTGGCCAAGCTGCCCACGCTCAACGACGTACTGGGCCAGTTGCCTTTCCTGGCCGTCAACGGCGACAAGGTAGAGGTGTTCGACCGCGGCACGCCCATCTACTACATCAACAACCGGCGGGTGCGCAACACGGCCGAGCTGACCGACCTGCTGCCCTCTAACATCAAGAACGTAGAGGTGATAACCAGTCCCGGTGTGCAGTACCCGGCAGGCACCGGTGCCGTGATACGCATAACCATCCACAGGCCACAGGGCGAGGGATGGAGCGGCACCTTCAACGAGTGGGCATCGATAGACTATGAGCTGACCACCCAGACCCGGGCGCAGCTCAACTACCGGCATGGCGGACTCGATATCTTCGGCGGTGCCAGCATCTATGCCCCCAACAGCAAAGGCACATCGCGCTCTGAGATAACTAACGGGCGCTGGCAGGTGAAGAGCGAGGGCACCACACGCAACAAGGATGCCTACTGGGCTCCCACGGTGGGGGTTAACTACATCCTGGGGGGCAAGCACTACATGGGTGCGCAGTACTGGCTCAACATATCGACATGGAAGAAAAACGCCTATGGTGTGAACAGTTTTGCCGGATACCGTGACGGGGTACAGACCCAATATACCGTGTCGCATCCCTCGTACTGTAACAAGATGACCAGCCACTATGGCAATATGTACTACCGGTGGGAGATAGCCCAGCGCCATGCGCTGCAGATAGACGTAGATATGAGCGCCTACAACGGCACAGGTGCCCAGCAGCAGGATCTGCAGTACAGCCACGGCGTAGGGCAGACGCTGCGACTGGACGACCGTAACAAGAGCCGCTTCGCCGCAGGCAAGGTGGTATATAGCCTGCCCATCAACAAGGTAGATATGAACATGGGCGCAGAGGCCAGCCACAGCCGGGTATCGGCCGAGCAGGGCAAGGAGGGCGACAAGGAGACACCACTCACGCCCACAGATAACGTGTCGATACAGAACAACTATGCCGCTTTCATTGAAGCATCGTTCAGGATGGGCAACTGGTATGCTAACATAGGCGCACGGCTGGAGCACGTCAACTTCAACTACTATCTCAACAACCGCTACGACACGGATGTGAGCCAGCGCTATACACGCCTATACCCCTCAGTGGCGCTGGCATACGCCAACAAGGACTTTCAGGCCTCTGTCACCTATACATACCACATCGTACAGCCTACCTACAGCGAGCTCAACAACACGTTCAGCTACCAGAACGACTACATCTACTCGATAGGAAACCCACTGATACGCAATTCGTTCTACCACAACATAGCTTACAAGCTGTCATGGCGCAATCTGCAGATAATGGGCTCATACCGCAAGGTGACCAACCGCATCGTACATACTTACGAACACATGGAGGGGATAGACAGCGTCATCGTAGAACGCGCACTCAACCTGGACGGCTACCAGAGCTTTTCGATAGGGCTGTCGTACTCGCCCAAGGTCACCAAGTGGTGGACACCTACGATGGAGGTCAATTTCAGCAAGCCATTTACCAAGATAGACGGCATAAGCTATAACCACCCCCTGTGGGTAGGGCGATGGAAAAACCAGGTAAAGCTGCCAGCAGAGTTCAACCTCTTCCTGAATATGTCTTACTCGTCGCTGGCCCACGCCAACCTCACCACACGCCACCAGAACTTTGTGGCCGACCTGCGTCTCACCAAGTCGCTCTTAAAGAACAAGCTCAACCTAAGCCTCTCAGCCAACGACCTGTTTAACACCAGCTCGCGCTACAGATACACGCAGATACACGACATCATGCTCATACAGGACGGCAGCAACACCCAGCGCTGCATACAGCTCTCTGTATCCTACAATCTGAACAGCACACGCAGCAAGTTCCGCGGCACAGGTGCCGGTAGCACCGAGCGCTCACGCATGGCGAGATGAGGCGAGGCAGAGCATCACATAAGTGAAAACTCCATTGATGACATCAAGGGCCTGCCAAACTTAGGGTTCAGCAGGCACTTTTTTAATAAATCCTCATTATGAGCAGATTGCGTATAGTACACCAGCTGGACACTATGGACTGTGGGCCAGCCTGTCTGAAGATGGTGGCAGCCCATTATGGACGCAACTATCCGATGGAGTATTTGCGGCAAGAGATGGGTATCACACGCGAGGGTGTGTCGCTCAAGGGTATCTGCGTGGCCGCACGAGAGATAGGCATGCAGACCACGGCGTGCAGGATGTCGATGGGATCTCTGTGCGAGGATGTTACCCTGCCTTGCATCATACACTGGAACCAGAACCATTTTGTGGTGGTATATAAGATAGCACACGGCAAGGTGTACGTGGCTGACCCAGGCAAAGGCATGATACACTACAGCATGGCCGAGTTTGCCAGCCACTGGACGACAGACAGCAACGAGGCGCAGGCCACCGGCATAGCCCTGCTACTGGAGCCTACAGACGGGTTCTACGCCAAGCCAGGCATAAAAGAGCGCAGAGGCAGAGGCATGGTGTTGCTGCGGCAGTATGCCACAAGATACCGGGGCGACATGGCCCGTCTGCTCTTAGGACTATTTGCCGTGAGCGGCATACAACTGCTATTTCCCTTTCTTACCCAGGCCATAGTGGATAGGGGCATCAGTGGACGCGATATGCACATTATCTGGCTGATACTGCTGGGCGAGGTGGCCCTGCTCACCGGCAGCACCGTGATAGACTTCGTAAGGCGCCGCATCCTGCTGCGCGTAAGCACACAGGTCAATATTTCGCTCATATCCGACTTTTTCACCAAACTGATGCGCCTGCCCATAGCCTTCTTCGGATATAAGCAGACGGGCGACCTGCTGCAGCGCATCGAGGATCACTCGCGCATAGAGCAGTTCCTCACCACTCAGGCTCCCAATGTGATATTTGCCGCCTTCAGCGTCGTCACCCTATGCACCGTGCTGGGCGTGTATAGCATGAGCATACTGGGCGTGTTTGCAGCTGGCAGCGTGCTGTATATGCTATGGATCATGCTCTTTTTGCGGCGGCGCAAGGTGCTGGACTACCAGTATTTTGAGCAGCAGGCCGATCAGAAGGACCGAGTCTATGAGATGGTAGGTGGCATGACCGAGATAAAGCAGCAGGGATGCGAGCAACGCAAGCGCCAACAGTGGCGGCAGATACAAGACAGCATATTCGGCATAAGCCGACGGGCGCTGGCGCTGAGCCAGACCGAGGAGGCCGGAGGCATCTGCATCAACGAGCTCACCAGCATCGTCGTCATCATCATCACGGCCACGGCAGTGATAGACGGCAGCCTCACCCTGGGCATGATGCTGGCCATACAGGGGGTGATAGGTCAGCTGCGCGGACCGCTCGATGACATCATGGACATGGCCTATCAGTGGCAGGACGTAAACATAAGCATGGAGCGCATAGACGAGATACACGCTATGGATGACGAGGAGACGGCGCAGAGGCACGTCACGGCCGTGGCCGACATAAGCATACACCTGGAGCACGTGTCATTCAAGTACGACCGCATGAAAAGCACCAATATATTAGACGACATAACCCTGGACATACCCCAGGGGCGCGTGACGGCCATCGTGGGCACAAGCGGTAGCGGAAAGACCACGCTGGCCAAACTGATACTGGGCCACTATGCGCCGCTACAGGGACACATAGACGTAGGGGGCACACCGTTCGGCAGCATCAGCCTGGCGTGGTGGCGGCGGCAGTGTGGCGTGGTGATGCAGGACGGCAGACTCTTCGAGGAGAGTATAGCGCAAAACATAGCGCTGGGCTACGATGAGATAGACCCCGACCGCATAGAGTATGCCGCGCACATGGCTAACATACTGGACTACATCGACCAGTTGCCCATGGGCTTTGACACCATACTCTACCAGGGCGGACAGAACCTAAGCAATGGGCAACGCCAGCGTCTGCTCATAGCCCGTGCCATATACAGAATGCCACGGTTGTTTGTCTTCGACGAGGCGACCAACTCACTGGACACCAATAACGAGACGGCCATCGTCAACAACTTGCAGGAGGTATTCCACGACAAGACGGTAGTGCTCATAGCCCACCGGCTGAGCACCGTGCGCCACGCCGACAACATAGTGGTGCTGCACCAGGGCCGCATAGCCGAGCAGGGCACCCACCAGGAGCTGGTACAGCGCCGGGGCATGTACTATGAGTTGGTGAAAAACCAGCTTGATATAGAGGAGTGACCACAATGCACATACTCTCTATTCCAACCACAAAAAGGCAGCATAGGGGGCATAATCCTTAAATTAGCAGTCTGCTAATTTAAGGATTAATAGGAATCAGTTGCTGCATGACATACTGCCAGACCATATTGCAGCATGACACCTCGTATGTAGGCACGTGCTTAGAGAAATCTCAGGCATAGTTAGCCAAGATTTCATGCTGATTAATTGGTGTCCGATAAAGAAATCGAGACTTTAGAAAAATATAGGGCAGATTCTATTTGCAGGAGTCATCCATTTTTAGTAATTTTGCTGTCACCTAACACAGAAACACTATAATCATGAAACGCTTAACCATGTTTCTGGGCGCTGTGGTGGCGCTCCTGTCGGCTTCGGCCACTACCCCCACGGCCAAGGGCCCCAAGTGGCTCTCCGATGCCGTGTTCTATCAGATATACCCTTCTTCTTTCCAAGACTCCGACGGCAACGGCATCGGCGATCTGCCCGGCATCATCTCCCGCCTCGATTACATCCAGTCTCTCGGCGTCAATGCCCTTTGGCTCAATCCTGTCTATGAGTCCGGGTGGTTTGATGGTGGCTACGACATCATCGACTTTTACCGTATAGACCCCCGATTCGGTACCAACAGTGACATGGTGCGTCTCATCGACGAAGCCCACAAGCGCGGCCTGCGCGTGTGCCTTGACCTGGTAGCCGGCCACACCTCCGACCGCTGCCGGTGGTTTGTCGAGTCGGCCACCGCCGACCCCAACAGCCGCTACAGCGATTACTACATCTGGCCCGACTCCATCTCTGCCGACGAGCGCGAGCAGATACGCCTCCGCCATGCTTCTGCCCATCCCGCCAGCGACACCCGTGGCCACTATGTCGAGAGCCCCTATCCCCGTGCCCGCTACTATATGAAGAATTACTTTGAGTGCCAGCCAGCCCTCAACTATGGCTACGCCCACCCCGACCCCTCCCGACCCTGGGAGCAGGCCGTCACCGCGCCCGGTCCGCAGGCTGTGCGCCGCGAGCTGCGCAACATCATGGCGTTCTGGTTTGACAAGGGCATCGACGGGTTCCGTGTCGACATGGCGTCGTCGCTCGTCAAGAACGATCCCGACCGCTCTGCCATCCGCCAGTTGTGGCAGGAGATGCGGCAGTGGCGCGACATCCACTACCCCCATTGCGCCCTCATCGCCGAGTGGGGCAACCCCGCCATGTCCATCCCCGCCGGCTTCGACGTCGACTTCTTCATGCACTTCAACCGCCCCGGTTACCCCTCTCTCTTCTTCGACCGCGACACCCCTGCCGGCAGCCGTTCGCCCTTTGAGTACAGTTACTTCAACCGCAACGGCCGTGGGCGCATCGACCAGTTCATCGACAATTTCTCCGAGTGCTACCGCCTCACCCGCGACCGTGGCTATATCGGTCTGCCCACCGCCAACCACGACTTCCAGCGCCTCCGTGCCGGCAGCCGCAATACCCCCGACCAGCTGCGCGTGGCCATGACCTTCCTGCTCACCATGCCCGGCATACCTTTTGTCTACTATGGCGACGAGATAGGCATGCGCTACCAGCCCGACGCCCCCGATGTCGAGGGAGCCACCGACCGTGCCGGCAGCCGCACCCCCATGCAGTGGGAGCCAGGCCCCACTGCCGGCTTCTCCACCTGCGCCGTCGACAGCCTCTATCTGCCTGTCTCTACCGATGGCGGTCTCCTCACCGTCAGAGCCCAGGAGGCCGACCCCCGCTCGCTGCTCCACTACGTGCGCCATCTGCTTCGTCTGCGCCGCGATGTGCCCGCGCTGGGCAATGAGGCTGGCTGGACGCTGCTCAGCGACAAGATGCGCCCTTACCCCATGGTCTACCGCCGCTCCACAGCCGACGATGTCTGCATCGTCGCCGTCAACCCCTCTGCCGCCAGCGTGAGCGCCTCCATCCCCACGCTCTCGGCGCCAGTCGAGGCCATCGCCCAGAGCGGCAAGGTCAAGTACAAGCGCGGCGCCACCACCGACCGCATCGTTATGGGCCCCGTCTCGGCTGTCGTCTACCGTCTTTCCCGCCCTTAGCCACCGTCACCATACAAGTATGGGGGATGACAAACCGCCTTTTCTGGCGAGGATGTCATCCCCCATATTCTTTTCGTAAGTTTTGCTGTCGTTGAGGCTGCAGCCGCTTGTCGCTTCAGTCCTCCGCCGGAGACCACTGGTGGTGCTGGCTGTTGTCTTTCCTTTTCTTAGGGGCGGTTTTTACCCCCCCGTCGGCCTCGCTCTGCAGGTTGAGTCTGTATTCACTCGGCGACATGCCCGTCTGCTCACCGAATACACGGTAGAAGGTCTGCACGCTTGCCATTCCACACTCCTGCGATATCGCCTCTATCGTGTAGTCAGGGTGCAGTTGCATCAGTTCGATGGCTGCATCTATGCGCAGAGAGTTGATATAGTTCTTGAAATTGGTGTGTACGTAAGTCTTGAACAGGTTGGCAAACTTGTTTTTGGGCACATAGACCTCTTTGATTATGTCTTCGCGCGAGAGGTTGGGGTTCAGATACATTTTCTTTTCCACGATAGCCTTCATAATCTGGGCAAACAGATGGTCTTCTTCTGTCGCCCCCGGGCGCATCAGCCACAGTTGCACAGCCGACTGGTCGCGTGGCGCTTCCACCAGTTCACCTCTCTCATAGCCGTAGAGCAGTCGCTTGTAGCGCTGCAGTCGTCCCAGTATCTGCATCTGCGCCTTGTCCTTGCGGCGGGCCCTGTGTATGTAGTACGAGAGGAAGCCTGTGCCCATCACAGCGTAGATGAGCGCCAGCGCGCAAGCCACGGCGAGCACATAGTCGATGTCGTAGTTGTCGCCCTCGTCCTCTGCCGCCTTTACCGGTGCTTTCTTCACCGCTTCGGTCTTCCTTTGTCGTGTCTCCCTATTGTTGGGCTGAATTTCCGACCGTGTTGCCTTCTTGCGGTTAATCATCATGATGCGGTAGCTTATGTAGGTGGCTTCCTCGTAACGCTTCAACATGCGGTAGCACTCAAATTGAGGAGCCAGAAACACTACGATGAAGCTCGCTGTCAGCGTGTCGTTGTTTGCCGCATACGTCTTCTCGGCTTTCTGAAGCAGCTTCAGCGCCTCTTCATACTCCCCCCTCTCGATGAGTCGGTTGGCCTGGCTGCTCATAATCACGCTGTTGGCCTTGTCGTCCTCGCGTTGCTGCGCATACAGGTTGTTGGCAGTCATGAGGAAGATTATAATCAGTAGTCTCAGAGTGTACATGTGTGTTCTATTACGGATAAACAGTTCTCTTTGGATTGTAATTCTTACAAAATTAGAAAAAGATATCCTATAAACCGTTGTTTTTACATTATTTAAGAGTATCTCCTTCTGTTTTGCAGTCATCTTCATGTTTTTTGCGAGACTTGAAACCATCATTTCGCGTCGTGCAATGCTGGTTTCGCATCGTGCATTATCCGTTTCGTGCCTTGAAATATAGATTCAGACCATCCCGGCGCAGCCCGCGGCGCCCTCGCCCGTATCGCGCCTGTCCGCCCTGCTTCCGACAAGGGTCATCGTCGGCGCCCGAATTCACACTTTTTGTATGAAAAGTCGATAAATAATCAAGAAATGTACATAAAAACGGCGAAAATCTAACAAAAAATCATAAAAGTGCGTGAAATTATGTATCTTTGCATGGTCAATAGCAACTACAGGCATATGGAAAAGCTACCCGAGAGTAACAGTAACCGTTGGCCGAGGCCCGTCCAGATGCGCGGTGAGACACCTCGCACAGGATTGTTGGCGCTTCGCCGAGGCTGTAGGTGCATCGCTTTTCTTGCCGCTTGCTGTTTCGGTCTTACGGCTACAGCCCAGAACCCTTCAAGTTATGTTCCCACGAAGGGCGAGATAGTCTTCAGCCTCTACCAGTCGTCAGAGGGAAAGCCTATCCACACCCGGCCGAGCAACCCCTTCACCTCCCATCGCCGTGCCAACCAGTTCTACATAGACCTGGACAACGCCCAGGTCATGCAGACCTACGACGGGCTGGGCATAAGCCTTACCGACGCGTCGTGCTGGCACCTCTCGCAGTTGCCCCAAGCCCGTCGCGACAGCCTGTTGCGTATGGTCTTCACCGCCGACGGGCTCAATATGTCGATGATACGCCTCAACTGCGGTTCGAGCGACTATGCCACCCAGCCCTACAACTATGACGACCATGCCGGCGACGAGCGCATGCGCCACTTCAGTATCGGCCGCGACGCCATCTACATGATACCCGTCATCAGAGAGGTGCAGCGGCTGCGCCCCGACATCTTCACCTTCTCCTCGATGTGGAGTGCACCGGGGTGGATGAAGGACTCGGGGCTCATGTATGGCGGCAGCCTGCTCGACCGCTGGCTTCCCGCCTTTGCCAACTACTGGGCCAGCTATCTCAACGCCTATCGTGCCGCCGGCGTCAGGGTCGATGCCATCACCGTGCAGAACGAACCTATGACCGACCAGCAGGGCTTGAGCGTAGCCACCCTCGTGTCGGCTGCGCAGGAGGCCAAGCTCATCTCCCGCCTGCTCCCCGACGCCTTTGCCCGCTATGGTCTCACTCCCCAGATATGGATGCTCGACCACGACTACGACTATGCCGACAGAGTCTTGCAGACCCTCGCCGCCCCGGGCGTGCTGGAGCATACCGGCGCTGTGGCATGGCACCCGTACACGGGCAATGCCCGCGAGATACTGGCTGTGCGTGAGCGTTATCCCGACCTCAAGTTCCATCTCACCGAACGCGGGCCCGCCATCAATGAGCGCGACGTGCGCGACGAGAAGTGGTGGACCGACATGGTCTTCGACGCCTTCAACTGCGGTTGCAGTTCGTTCAGTGGCTGGAACCTCCTGCTCGACGAAAACGGCACCCCCAATATCGGTCCCTTCGGCTGTGGCGGCCTTGTCACCGTCGACAGTTCCACCGGCGCCCTCACGCCCGACTGTATGTGGACGGTGCTGCGCCATATCGGCCCTTACGTGAGCCGTGGTGCCCGGGTCCTCGACATAACCCCCACCCAGGCCGAGCACTGGGTAAGGATGGCGGGCGAGAAAGACGCCCATATGCGAAAATACAACGTACTGGCTTTCCGCAATCCCGATGGCAGCCATGTCATCGTTATCGGCGGCGGACACTACAAGTGGCCCCGCCAGGTCAATGTCAAGTATCGTGACCAGTATATGACCGTGCAGCTGCCTATGGGCACATGGTCCCTGACCACCATCGTCATCCCCGCTGCTGGGGACATGGCGTCGTGACACTTAGCACAATTAATGTATGACCCTGCATCGACGAGCGTCGGTGTATGGTCCAAGTCGAATTCAGTTTATATAATGTTATGAAGAAGATTGTTTATTTATTCTTGCTTCTCATGCTTGCTCTGGCATACCCATCGGTATCGATGGCGTCGCCCACAGGCATGGAGACAGCCACAGACCAGGATGGCAACAATTCCATCTCGGGTATCGTGACCGACCAGAATGGCGAGCCGCTTGCCGGCGTTACCGTGCTGCAGCGTGGCACCCAGAACAAGACCATCACCGACCTCGAAGGCCGCTACACCATCCGTCTCAAGGCGGGTAGCGGGCGTACTCTCGTCTTTACCTATATCGGTATGGTGTCGCAGACCATCCCTGTCAAGGGCAGTGTGGCGCGTGTGATGATGAAGGAAGATGCCACCGCTCTGCAGGATGTGGTGGTAATCGGCGCCTATGGTACCGCCCAGAAGCGCAGCGACCTCGTGGGTAGTGCCTACCAGGTCAACGCCGACCAGCTCAAGGGTTTGCCCCAGCAGCGCCTCGACGTGATGCTCGACGGACTCATCCCCGGTGTCAAGATAGACCCCAATACCGCCGACCCCGGCAGCCCCCGTACCCGCTACGAGGTTCGCGTGCGCGGTGAGGCTTCGCTCAACGCCTCCAACGAGCCCCTCTGGGTTGTCGACGGCACGCCCATGTACACCGGCGACCGCACCAACCTGATGCCCGGTACCAGTTATACCGTGAGTCCGCTGTCATTCCTCAACCCCGAAGACATCGCCTCTGTGACCGTGCTCAAGGACGCCACCGCCACCTCTATCTACGGTGCCGACGGAGCCAACGGCGTAATCCTCGTCACCACCAAGAAGGGCCGTCAGGGCAAGATGCGCATTACCGTCAATACCCAGTATGGCATCGCCCATATCGACGAGAGCACTGCCCCCAAGGTGCTTGGCGCCAAGGAGTGGCTCTCGCTGGCTCGCGAAGCCTACGCCAACTCGGGCAAGGACATGCGCACCTTCCCCTTCCAGGACAATGAGCTCAACCAGTACTCCACCACCGATACCGACTGGCGCGATGTCTTCTACGACACTGGTACCACCTTCCTTACCAATGTGGGTGTAAGCGGCGGCAACCAGAAGTCAGACTACTACGTATCGGGCCAGTACTACCAGAACGACAAGACCGTCAAGGGCAATACCCAGCAGCGTCTGTCGCTCGCCACCAACATCAACCTCAAGCTCAACAAGCGCCTCAAGGTGGGTGTCGACATCTCAGCCTCTTACAACAACAACGACCTCTTCGCCCTCGGCCGCGAGTATTATGAGCTGCTGCCCATCTATTCGCCCTACAATGCCGACGGCACTCTGCGCCTCTACAATATGGAGGTCGACGGTCTCAATGCCGACGGCACTCCCCACTTCACCAAGAAGCGCTTCATCAGCAACTCCGTCCTCGAGCGCGAGCAGAACGACAACAACCAGAAGACCTGGTACCTGCGTTCCAACTTCACGCTCAAGTATGAAATCCTCAAGGGCCTCACCTATACAGGCCAGTTTGCCTACGACTACAACAGCACCCTCGAAGAGACCTACAGTTCGCAGAAGAACTGGACCGGTATGGACTCCGACGGCACGCCCATCGGCTATGCCCGCCGCTCATCCGTAGACATCACCAACTGGAATACCATCCACCGTCTCAACTTCAACCGCACCTTCGGCCGTCACTCTGTGTCAGCCCTCGCCGGTTTTGAGGCCGGTTCGCGCGACTACACCACCATGTATGTCACCGGTTCGGGTTTCATCAACGACAACATCCGCGATGTGAGCCAGGCCAACACCACCAAGGGCTACAACTCGAGCAGCCGTCGCCGCAAGGTATCGCTGCTGGGTCAGGCCACTTACTCCTACGACCACCGCTACTACCTCACTGTCAACGCCCGTAAGGACGGTAACTCCCAGTTTGGCAGCGATGTGCGCTGGGCCAACTTCGCCTCTGTCGGCGCATCGTGGAACATCCACAACGAGAAGTTCTTCAACATCCCATGGATTAATGTCCTCAAGCTCAAGGCCAGCTATGGTGCCAACGGTAACTCACGCCTCGGCTCTCAGGAGTCACAGGGTACCTACGTCTACAGCAGCTCCTACTCCTACAACGGCGAGCTCGGCGGTGTGCTTGGCACTATCCCCAACAGCCGTCTGAGCTGGGAGACCACCTATATGACCAACCTCGGTCTGCGCCTGGCTGTGCTTAACCGCATCGACTTTGAAATCGAGTATTACCACAACCAGACCAAGAACCTCCTGAGCCGTCTGCCCATCTCGCTCCTTACCGGCGACACCCGTGCCTACCGCAATGTGGGCGAGATCGTCAACAAGGGTATCGAGATCAACCTCACCACCCGCAACTTCGTGCCCAAGAAGGACGGCGACTTTGCCTGGACCACCGACTTCAACCTCGCCCACAACCAGAACCGTCTCACCAAGTCGTACAACGGCACCCAGGTCAACTTCGGCGAAATCTCGTGGATAGAAGGTCAGGACACCAAGACCTACTACATGGTGCGCTGGGCCGGTGTAGACCCCCTCGACGGCAGCCCCATGTGGTACGATGCCAACGGCAACATCACCAAGGTCTATGACAGCACCAACAACCGCGTGCGTGGCAAGAGTGCCAATCCCACCGTCACCGGCGGTATGACCAATACCCTCAGCTACAAGAACTTCTCGCTCCGCTTCCTGCTCAACTACCAGTTTGGCGGCTACGCCTACAGTTCGTTTGCCAGCATCATGAACTCCGACGGTTACAATGTGCTGAGCTACAACCAGGCCATCGAGCAGCGCAACTACTGGCGCAATCCCGGCGACATCGCCATGAACACCCGTCCTCAGGCGGGCGTCTCTACCGGTTCGTCGCGCACCTCTACGCGCTATCTCTACAAGAAGGATCTGGTGCGCCTGCAGAACGTGGTGTTCACCTACCAGCTGCCCCGCAGCCTCGTCAATGGCTGGAAACTTTCCAATGCCTCCGTATCGCTCATCGCCGACAACCTGTTGGCCTACAGCCCCTACTCAGGCAGCGACCACAACTCCTACAAGACGCTCATGAGCGGCTATCCGCTCGAGCGCACCTTCACCCTGTCACTCAATGTCGGATTCTAAACCCAGTATCACAATGAAGAAAACTATTATATATGTCGCTTTAGCGATGGTCACTCTGCTCACCTCGTGCGACGGCTTCCTGACCGTCGATGAGAAGGGCAAGGCCACCATACCGTCGTTCCTTTCCGACCCACGCGGTCTGCGTGCCGGTCTGCTGGGTGCCTACACCCAGTACTACAACAGCTACGACAACGAGTTCTTGAAGTATCCCGAGGTAGCAGGCAATATGACGTCGCTCAACCTCTCCTCCGGTTCGTCCATGCTCGACCAGTACAACTATGTGCCCAATCCCGTGTCGGCTACCACCTCTTACTATATCTGGTACCGCATCGGCGAGGCTATGGCCAATGCCAACAACATCATCAAGTATGCCCCTGCCGTGGCTGCCGACTATCCCACCCAGAAAGATGCCATCGATAACATCCTGGGTCAGGCCCTCGTGCTGCGCGCGCTCTGCCACTTTGACCTCGTGCGTGTCTACGGCCAGCCCTACAACTACACCGCCGATGCCTCTCATCTGGGCGTGCCCAAGGTAGACCGTCCCCTCGGCCCCAACGACATCCTCGGCCGCAGTTCGGTCAAGGACATCTACGCCTTCATCCTCGAAGACCTCGGCAAGGCTGCCGCCCTGCTCAGCGACAGTCACGCCACCGACGTACACTATGTGTCGCTCCAGGCTGTCAATGCCATGTACTCGCGCGTCTATCTCTATATGGAAGACTGGGACAACGCCCTCAGGTATGCCCAGCTCGCCCTCAACGGCGAGAGTCTGGCGCAGGGTGCCGACTATATCAATATGTATGACAACCTGAGCACCCGTGGCGAGGCCATTCTCCGCCTGAGCGGCGCCGACCTCACCGGCCGTCAGAAGGAGTTCTATGCCAGCGAGTGTCTGCCCGCCGACACGCTGCTCTCGCTCTACGACGCTGCCGACCTGCGCCTGCAGCTCATCCACAAGGACGGTGTGAAGCAGTGTGTCAAGTACACCGCCACCACCATCCCCGACAATCAGCCCAAGCGCGAAGACCCCATCGTCTTCCGTCTCTCCGAGATGGTGCTCAATGCGGCTGAGGCAGCCTGCCACATCAGCGGCAAGCAGGGCGATGCCCGCCAGTATCTGCGCCAGTTGCTCGAGCGCAATGTGGGTGCCGAGAAGGCTGCCCAGGTGCTCGACGCCACCGCCGACGGCGATCTGCTCGCCCTCGTGCAGCGCGAGCGCGTCAAGGAGCTTTGCTTCGAGGGCCACAACTTCTTCGACATCACCCGCTGGAAGCAGAACCTCGTGCGCGAGCACAACACCAACTCTACCGTGCGCTCGCTCGCTTACCCCAACGACCTCTTTGTGCTGCCCATCCCTCAGTATGAGCTCGACGCCAATGAGAACATGAAGCCCAACCCCACTGTAAACAAGTAGAAACGTCATGAAGAAAATCATAGTAATGCTCCTGGCTCTCGTCGCCCTGTGCGGCTGCCAGAAAGAAGAGTTCGAAGGCTTTGATATGCCCTTCGTCAAGGTGACAACCACTACCGGTGCTTCACAGACGGTGGTGCTTTCCAATGTAAACAATATCAATACCTACGTGGTGTCGGTAAGCAGCAAGATGCTTACCACCGCCCTCGTGGTCAACTACGAGATTGTGGTGGGCGACGGCCTGCAGGAAGGTGTCGACTACGAACTCGTCACCACCGGCAACCAGCTCACCTTCGAGCCCGGCATCTACGACATGCCCATCCGCATCAAGTGGCTTGCCCATCCCGTCGATGAGACCAAGGACAATACCCTCACCATCCGTCTCACCGGCAACAGCCAGAACCTCCATTTGGGTGTTCCCGGTCCCGATGGTCTCCAGAAACAACTTGTAATCGAAAAAAAGAACTGATATGAAACACTTAGGATATGTCATAGCGCTGCTGGTGGTGATGCTTGTCCCCGCCGCCTGTACAGACAGCAACAATTATGTATATAATGATGTCAACGCCCCCGCGATGCTCAGCTTCGGTTTCTACAAGGCCGACAACCCCGGTGTGCTTGGCTCCGACTATGTGGTAGAGCTCACTGCCGACCAGACAGGTGGCGCCGCCACCCAGACCGTAAGCGTGGCGCTGCCTCCCACGGTAGAGAAGGACAACCTCGTGGCACGCTTCACCACCAGCGAGGGCACCACCGTCAAGGTGGGTGGCGCCGAGCAGGTAAGCCAGACCACCGCCAACGACTTCAGCCAGCCCATCGACTACATCCTCACCCGTGGCAGCGTGAGCCGCCGCTGCGAGGTCACCGTCACCAAGGCTTCGCTCCGCTGGGTTGAGACTGCTCAGGTGGCAGGCATCACCACCTACGGCAACCCCGTGCTCAAGATTAGCCCCGTAGACCAGAAGCCCTACATCGGCTTCAAGACCCGTGCCGGCAACTCTGCCACCGCTGCCAACCACAGCACCGTGCTCACCCTGGGCGACGACGGCGAGTGGACAGCCGTGGGCGGCGAAGGTTTCGGCCACACTGTCAACTCTTCTTACTTCGACTTCGACTTCGCCCCCGACGGCACACTCTATGTGGCTTATGCCGACCAGCAGGCCACCGTGCTCAAGAACGGTATGAGCGTGATGAAGTATAACGGCAGCGACTGGGAGTTTGTAGGCACCGACAAGGGCCTGCTCAAGGCAGTGTCCAACTATGTGGGCTTCTGTGCCCTCGACGGCGAGCTTGTGGGCGCCCAGGTCAACAACTCTTCCAAGGCCGACTATCCCAACCGTACCCTCGTCGTGTCCAACTACAAGGACGGCGCCTGGACCAGTCAGGTGCCCGGCGCCATCACCAACCAGGTGTATATGGCCAATGTGGCTGGCGGCAAGGACGCTGCCTATGTCATCAGCATCAACCGCGGCGCTGTCAATGGCGTCAACTATGGCTACAACGTGCTGCGATACCAGGGCGGAGAGTGGACACCGATGATTGTCAACTATCTCGAGCCCGGCAATGCCACCAACAACATCGCCATGATAGGCGTCACCGTGACCGCCGACGGCACCCCCTACATCTGGACTATGGACGACGCCAGCGGCCAGCTCGGTGTGCGTGTCAAGTATTATGACAAGACTCAGGACGCCTGGCTCACCCTCGGCGGCAACGTGCTGCCCCTCGGCTTCATCCCCGACCGCCACACCGAGGTGGCGCTCGACACAGCCCCCAACGGCACGCCCTATCTGGTCTATACCAACACGCTGGACCAGGGCTTCCCCTACATGATGTATCTCGACCCCGACACCCGCCAGTGGAGCAATCCTGCCAAGCTCGCCGACCTGGCCGCTTCAGGACTTAACCTCAAGTTTACCTCCGACGGTGTGGGCTATGTCACCTTTACCAACAGCAATCACTTGCATACATTACGCACCGAATGACAAAGACTTTTTCAACCTTATTGATACTCGTGCTCTCGGTAGTGGAGGCTGCGGCGCAGCCCACTGCCGGGGGCAGAGTGTTTATAGACGCCAATGGCAACGGGCGCTACGACCGTGGTGAGACGCTGCTTGCCGGTATTCCCGTCTCCGACGGCTGCCGTGTGGTCACTACCGACGCCAAGGGCCGTTACCGCATCGAGGTGGGCGAGGGGAGCAGCCTCTTTCCCATCCTGCCTGCCGGCTACACCATGCAGGGCCACCGCCTGGTCAACAGTGCCTTCGTCTATCCCGCCGTTGCCGGCTCCCGCCACGACTTCGCCCTCGTCACCAAGCCCGTGAGACAGCGCTTCAGACTCAACGCTATCGGCGACATCCAGGTAGGCAACTCCCAGGAGCTGGAGTTTGCCTCGCGCACCATCCTGCCCGAGCTCATGACCAAGGACAGCACCGATGTCAATATTTTCCTTGGTGACCTGGTCAACAACAACCTCGCCCTCTATCCCCACCTGCAGCGCATGATAGCCCAGTTGCCCTCGCGCTCCTATACCGTGGTGGGCAATCACGACCGTGACGCCGACAGCCTGCTCTGGCGCCAGACCGCCACCTACAGCGCCTCCTTCGGCTCGCCGGTCTATGCCTTCAACGAGGGCGACGTGCACTTCATCGTGCTCAACAATGTCTATGGCCGTGGCGCCCGTGGCTATGAGGGCCGTGTGAGCGAGAGCCAGCTCCAGTTTGTGCGTGAAGACCTCGCCCATGTCGACCCTTCACGCCTGGTAGTGCTGGTGATGCACATCCCCCTCGCCGTGACCCGCAACCGCGACGGACTCTTCGCCGCCGTGGGAGCGCGCCCCGTGCTGGCCCTCACCGCCCATCTCCACCGCGTGATGCGCGACTTCCACCGCTACGACGGCCGCACCATTCCCGAGTTGGGCGTCGGCGCAACCTGTGGCTTCTGGTGGGTCGGCGAGCGCGACTGGGAAGGCGTGCCTATGGCACTCCAGCAGGGCGGCACTCCCCGCAACTACTTTGTGCTCGACTTCGACGGTCCCCGCTACACCTTCCGCTGCAAGGGCGTGGGCCTCGACGACCACCGGCAGATGACGGTGCATGTTGTGGGCATAGACAGCCTCGACCACCGTCTGCGCGACCTCCGCGATGTGGCTCCCCGCCAGGCCCTCATCACCGTATGGGGCGGCTGCGACTCCACCCGCGTGCGCTGTCGCGTCGATGGCGGCGCCTGGACGCTCTGCCAGCGTGCCGACGTGCTTGACCCCAATGCTGCCCGTGTGCGCGAACAGAACCTCTCCAAGGGTTATCCCACCCCCTACAGCCGCCGCAACCCCATCCGCCATCTCTCTTCGCCCCAGATTTGGTCGCTGCCCCTCAGCGAGGCTCAGTGTAAGGGTGCCCATGTCATCGAGGTCCAGGCCGACGACAGCTACGGACTCCGGGCCCACGCCCTGCGCCCCTACTGCTATGTAGAGCCCGCCCGCTGACGCCGCTGCCGAAAAAACAAGCTGAAAAGTTTTGTCCTTTGGGCCTTTTCCACTAATTTTGTCGTATCAATCAATTCACAGCTATGACACAAGAAGAGAAAACCCAAATAGAGGAGCGCATCGTGGAGGTGCTCAAGACCGTGTACGACCCCGAGATACCCGTAGACATCTGGAACCTCGGCATGATATACAAGATAGATGTCAAGGACGACTACACCGTAGACCTCGACATGACCTTCACCGCCCCCTCGTGCCCCGCCGCCGACTTCATCCTCGAAGACGTGCGCACCAAGGTCGAGAGCCTCGACCAGGTCAAGACCGCCAATGTCAATCTGGTCTTCGACCCCGCTTGGGACCAAAGCATGATGAGCGAGGAGGCGAGGGTAGAGCTCGGCTTCGATTAAAACGGAATGGTTATGAAGAACGTCTATTTCCTCTCCGATGCCCACCTGGGCTCGCTCGCCATCCCCCACGCCCGTATGCACGAGCGCAGGCTGGTGCGGTTTCTTGACAGCATCAAGGACAAGGCCGCTGCCATCTATCTCTTGGGCGATATGTTTGATTTCTGGAACGAGTACCGCTACGTGGTGCCCAAGGGCTATACCCGATTTCTCGGCAAGCTCTCCGAACTCACCGACAGCGGCGTAGAGATACACTACTTCACCGGCAACCACGACCTCTGGACCTACGGCTACCTCGAGCAGGAGTGTGGCGTCAAGGTCCACAAGTCGCCTATGACCACCGAGATTTACGACAGCGTCTTCTACATGGCCCATGGCGACGGTCTGGGCGACCCAGACCCCAAATACCGCTTCCTGAGACGCGTTTTCCACAGCCCTCTGTGCCAGCGGCTGCTCAATATGATGCATCCGCGCTGGGGCATGTGGCTCGGGCTCAACTGGGCCAAGCACAGCCGACTCAAGCGAGCCGACGGCCACGAGCCCCCGTATATGGGTGAAGACCGCGAGTATCTCGTGCGCTATGCCAAGGACTACCTCGCCACCCACAAGGATATAGACTACTTCATGTTCGGCCACCGCCACATCGAGCTCGACCTGATGCTCTCGCGCAAGACCCGCCTCATGATACTCGGCGACTGGATATGGCAGTTTACCTATGCCGTCTTTGATGGCGAGCACATGTTTATGGAGACCTATGTTGAGGGCGAGAGCCAGCCTTGACCCTTCCCCGAGAATTACATTTAACCAGATGCGCCATATATGCAGCGTGGTAACTGTTGCCACTGCATATATGGCGCATCGCCTTTGTTGCGGGTCGCTGGAGCGACGGTCTGCCGCCGTGCCAGACCTTCTTTGTCGCTTAACTTGGTCACTGATGAAGAAAAAGTGACCAAGTCGGTGACTAAGTTAAATGACACGCTTAATGACATTATCGATTTCTGTTCTACTCCGCGTAGTATGATTGAAATCATGGAGCATATTGGACTTAAACACAGATACAATATGAAGCATCGCTATATTGATCCGCTTTTAGAGGGTGGCTTCTTGGTTATGACTGTTCCTGAGAAATCTAATAGTCGTAGTCAAAAATACAAGAGAGCTTTGACTTAGTCACTTTACTTAGTCAGTAGTGAGTGACCAAGTTGATTTGTGGCGGAACGTTCATTAGTTATGCGTCAATAGATGCACTTTAGAATTATAGGGCATGCTCACTGTCACCGCTCCCGATACCCTCGGCGTCGGTATTTTATTCTTTTAACATTAAAAAGGGTATGAAAGACAAAAAAAATGGCTACTTTTGTTTCCATCTACACAAGAGTAGCCATTGCCGTGTCACCGAGGGTGGTAGCGTCGATGGTCTCTCTGCTAAAGACCGGTAAATCGTTTAACATTATAATACATAAAAACCATGAAGTATCCTAAAATTGGAATCCGCCCCACCATCGACGGCCGTCAGGGTGGCGTTCGCGAGAGTCTTGAAGACAAGACTATGGCCCTGGCTCAGGCTGTGGCTAATCTCATTTCGACTAATCTTAAGAATGGCGACGGTTCGCCAGTAGAGTGTGTCATCGCCGACAGCACCATAGGTCGTGTGGCTGAGAGCGCCGCTTGTGCCGAGAAGTTTGAGCGCGAGGGCGTGGGCAGTACCATCACCGTTACCTCATGCTGGTGCTATGGTTCGGAGACCATGGATATGAACCCCCATTATCCCAAGGCTGTCTGGGGCTTCAACGGTACCGAGCGCCCCGGCGCCGTGTATCTGGCTGCCGTTCTGGCTGCCCATGCCCAGAAGGGTCTGCCTGCTTTCGGCATCTACGGCCATGATGTGCAGGACCTCGACGACAACACTATCCCTGCCGACGTGGCAGAAAAGATACTGCGCTTTGCCCGCGCCGCACAGGCTGTGGCTACGATGCGCGGCAAGAGCTATCTGAGCATGGGTAACACCTGTATGGGTATTGCCGGAAGTATCGTCGACGCCGACTTCTTCCAGGACTATCTCGGCATGCGTACCGAGTATGTGGACCTGGTCGAAATCCTGCGCCGTGTGGACGAGGGTATCTATGACCCCGAGGAGTACAAGAAGGCCATGGCTTGGACCGAGAAGTACTGCAAGGCCAATGAGGGCCACGACTACAACGAGGAGATAGGCAAGGCCAAGACCCGCGAGCAGAAAGACAAGGACTGGGAGTTCACCGTAAAGAATATGCTTATCATCAACGACCTGATGCACGGCAACCCTCGTCTCGAGGAGCTGGGCTTCAAGGAGGAGAGTCTGGGTCACAACGCCATCGCTGCCGGTGTGCAGGGCCAGCGCCAGTGGACCGACTATATCCCCAACTTTGACTTCCCCGAGTCGCTGATGTGTACCTCGTTTGACTGGAACGGCATCCGTGAGGCCAACGTGCTCGCCACCGAGAACGACTCGCTCAACGGCGTGGCTATGCTCTTCGGTCATCTGCTTACCAACAAGGGTGTGATGTTCTCTGACATCCGTACCTACTGGAGCCCCGAGGCTGTGAAGCGCGTCACCGGCAAGGAAGCCACCGGTCTGGCTGCCGGCGGTTTCATCCACCTCATCAACTCGGGTGCCACGACGCTCGACGCCACTGGTGCGATGACCGACGCCGAGGGCAACCCCACCATGAAGCATCACTGGGAGATGACCCAGGAAGATGTTGAGGCTTGCCTCAAGGCCACGACATGGTATCCTGCCTGCCGCGACTACTTCCGTGGCGGTGGCTATTCAAGCAACTTCCTCACCCGTGGTGGTATGCCTATGACCATGATACGCGTGAACAGAGTCAAGGGCTTGGGTCCCGTCATCCAGCTCGCCGAGGGTTGGAGCGTAGACCTCGACCCCGAAATCCATGACATCCTCAACAAGCGCACCGACAAGACCTGGCCTACCACATGGTTTGTGCCACGCCTCGACGCTTCGCGCGACGCCTTCAAGGATGTATACTCAGTGATGAACAACTGGGGCGCCAACCACGGTGCCATCGCCTATGGCCACATCGGTGCCGACATCATCACCCTCGCCTCTATCCTGCGCATCCCCGTATGTATGCACAACGTGGCCGACGACCAGGTGTTCCGCCCATCGGCATGGAATGCCTTCGGTATGGACAAGGAGGGTGCCGACTATCGCGCCTGCCAGAACTTCGGTCCTGTGTACAAATAATGGGTCAATGAACAATAAGTAGACAATCATAGAGAGAGGAGAGACGCCGTGGGGCATCTGGTCTGTAACGGCCACGGTGCCGGTGGCGGCTCCCCTCTCTCTGTCGTTTTAATCGTGTAATAGAAATTGAAGCAATGAACAAACCTCGATTAGTGGAGAAGAAGTATCTCTTGCCCTTCGTGCTCCTGACCACCCTCTTTGCCCTCTGGGGATTTGCCAATGATATCACCAACCCCATGGTGGCAGCCTTCCAGACGGTGATGGAGCTCAAGGCCAGCGAGGCGTCGCTTGTGCAGTTTGCCTTCTATGGCGGCTATGCCACCATGGCGGTGCCTGCGGCGCTCTTCATACGCCGCTACAGCTACAAGAGCGGCATCATGCTGGGTCTGGCACTCTACGCGTTGGGCGCATTCCTGTTTATACCGGCTGCGGCGTATCAGGAGTTCTCCTTCTTCTGCATCTCGCTCTATGTGCTTACCTTCGGACTGGCGTTTCTGGAGACCACGGCCAATCCCTTTGTGCTCTCGCTGGGCAGCAAGGAGACGTCGACACGCCGTCTGAATCTGGCGCAGGCGTTCAACCCCCTCGGTTCGCTCATGGGCATGGGCGTGGCGTCGTTTATCGTGCTGCCCCACCTGTGGTCTGACCGTCGCGACGCCGCCGGTGCCATCATCTTCCCGACCCTCACCGAGGCAGAGAAGTCTGGCATACGTCTGCACGACCTGGTGGTGATACGCGACCCCTATGTGGCTATCGGGCTGGTGGTGCTCATCATGCTGATGGTCTTCGCCCTCACGCGGATGCCACGCACGGAGAGCACAGGTGAGCATGCCCGCGTGGGCGACACCATGCGCCGGCTGCTGGACAACAAGCCCTACATGGCCGGCGTGGTCACACAGATGTTTTATGTGGCTGCGCAGATTATGGTGTGGACCTTTATCATCCAGTATGCCGACCGTCTGGGCATCAACAAGGCTACGGCGCAGACCTACAACATCGTGGCGATGGTGCTCTTCCTCAGCGGACGCTTTATCAGCACCTTCCTGATGCGCTATGTCAACACCCGACTGCTGCTGGCTATCTTTGCCACCGGCGCCGCCCTCTGCACGCTCTGCACCATCTTCATCCAGGACATCGTGGGCCTCTACTCGCTGGTAGGCATCAGCGTATTCATGTCGCTCATGTTCCCCACCATCTATGGTATAGCCCTGGAGAATGTCAATGCCGAAGACGCCAGTCTGGGTGCTGCCTTCCTGGTGATGGCCATCGTGGGCGGAGCCATCATGCCTCCGCTCCAGGGTATGATCATAGACCGGGGCGTGGTGATGGGTCTTCCCGCCGTCAACGCCTCGTTTGTGCTGCCTCTCATCAGCTTTGTAGTGGTTTTCACCTACGGTTTCTGCCAGTATCAACTGAGCCGCAAGCATGGCGGTGTGTAACCGTGTGACACTATAAATAACGACAAGGGCCATCCACACCAGCGGATGGCCCTTGCTGTTGATGGCGGGCGGAGGGGGCGATGGTTAAAAACGATTAACGGTATTGATTTTTAACGGAAAAGACTTGCTCCGTATCTTCCATTTTCCCTATCTTTGGGCTGTAATCTATCAAGAGAGAGTTATCCCAATGTGTAACATCCAATGTATTTGCCTATGAGAAAGTGTTTGATGACCGGCATCCTCCTGATGGTAGCATGCCTGGCGTTTGGGCAGACGCCCAAAGTGTTGGTGTATAATCCGTATACGAAGAAGGGCGACTTGCCGCCCGAGTGGTTGAAGAACAAGGTGACCCAGCAGCAGTATGACTCGCTGGCACGCCTGTCGCAGCATTATGCCGTGAGCTATGACCACTTCAAGGCGCGTGGGCTGACTCAGGACGACATACGCTGGTATGTGAAGCGTACGGAGGTGCTGCTCAGCGAAGCGCAGCTCAAGAACACCACTGGTGGCTCTGGTCCTGAAGAGTGGAGGAAGAAAGGCATAACGATGACCGACACCTGTCATTTCAAAGTGCAGCCTCTGCCGGTGGGTGTAGAGCCTCTGATGCAGGCCAAGAATGACGAGGGCGATGAGGTGGTGCGCTACATCCTCTATTCAGACATCGACGGCTATGACGCCCATGTGATGGTCGAGGTAAAGCTCTCCAAGGACGATAAAGGCAATACGCAGTTTGTGGTGAGCAGGCTGCTTCCCTACAGCGTGTCGGGACTCAGAGTGGAAAACCGTGCTACGCTGAGGCGTTCCGGTGGCGGTGCCATGCGTGAAGTCAGCAGCGGAACCTTTGATGCCGGTGGCTGTACGCCCGTCTACTTCCTGCAGGGCTTCTTCAGTTTTGATGATGCCAAGGGCTACAAGCACATGTGCAGCCTCAACCATCAGTTCTTCCTGAAGCTGGGCCCCGACAGTGACTCCCGTCCTGCCAATGTTGCTCCCACGGAAGGCTGGGGTGCCGGCGGCAGTTAGCGGTCTGCCTCTGGGGGTGGGCAAGGGAAGTGTGAGTGACCTCTATATAATATAATGTATAGGTATAGACTTGCTCCCGCTTTAGAAAGATTGGGATAGGGTCTTCCCGTGGCATCTCCCTGCCTATCAGCTTTGTGCCGGTTGTTTCCGGTTTAGAATTATTGCTGGGAGAGTGGCTCCTAAAAGCCCCTCTCCCAGACGCGTTTCAAGAAAAACGGAGTCATACTCTCGGACTTCGTACCACGCCCTGCGCCGTGTGTCATCTGCGGTGGCTCAGATATGACCAATGCAGTCGTAAACGGAGAGAAACAGTAGACCACCGCAGTGTTATTGATTATGTAGACTTGCATAACCACTATGAAAACATTTTTCTATCACTGACAAGAAAACCACAAAGTGTCTTTCGTGGACTCACTATAGTATAACTCTCCAAATGAAAGATGCCGGCGCGCACTCTTGGCATGAGAATGAAACTGCCAACGAGATGTAGAACACTTACACTTTAGAGCTCAACGTATTCTCTCAGTACAATCATCGTCTCTTGAAGTTGCAGAACTGGTAATGCAGAGTATCAGTAAAATAAGGGAAAAATCCAATAAATGCATAAACTTAGTGCTAATTACATTCTCTTTACATAAGAGTAACAGCCTCAGTTTCTTGTTTTGTACTGACGCCATGTAATTAACAGAAGATAATGCGACTATTAATGGTTTCTATCGTTAATAAAGCATAAATATTGGAGCCTGTATACTTTTTTTCATGTGTTGCGCCTTATCTTTGTTTCTTGGAAATCATCCTTAACCTAAATAATAGAAATAGAAAATGGCAAATGGCAAAAAAACCACATTACTTCTTCTATTGCTCTTTTGCAGTTCTTTGGCTCATGCACAAAAGCAAGTTCCTATAGAACGGAAAGATACCATTGCCAATGAAAGTAATATAATAAAGATAGTTGGAAATCATTCCAACAAGGGTGCTGCCAACAACGCCCTCGACGTGTTGAGTGGTCAGGCTGCTGGTGTCAATGTGACATCCAACGGTCTGGATCGTATGGCTATGCTCAATAGTGTGCGAGTACGTGGTACAACCTCCATTATCGGAGGTAACGACCCTTTGGTACTGATTGACGGTGTCACATCCGATGTGTTTACACTTTCTACAATCTATCCTGCCGACATTGAGAGTTTCCGCATCTTGAAGAATGCTACCGAGACTGCCATGTACGGCTCACGAGGAGCTTCAGGTGTCATAGAGGTAAAGACCAAGAAAGGCACAGGACGAGGATTTCAAATCTCGTATGAGGGTAATGTTGGCTTCGAGCGGATGTATAAGCACCTTAATATGCTTGATGCGGAGGAATATGTAGCCACGGCAAAGGCTTTGGGAATATTTTGCAACAACGGAGGTTTCAATACCGATAATTATAAGGTGATAACACGCACGGGTATGGTGAACAATCATTACCTTGCATTCAGCGGAGGTACGCCACAGTCAAACTATCGTGCATCTTTCGGAGTAATGGACCACAACACCATCATCAAAAAGATGGACTATAACGTTTTTGTTGCCAAGGTTGATGTGACGCAGAAAGCCTTCAACGACAGACTTACGGGAGACTTCGGTGTGTTCGGCTCGTCATTCAAGAACCATGACATCTTTGATACGCAGATGCTGTTCTATTCCGCAGCATGTCAGAACCCAACTTTCCCTGCTGGAACTGACGAGCATGGAAACTGGCTGAAGAACGAGTCAGCCACCCACATCAACCCTCCTGGCATAGTGCTTGACGAGAAAAACGACTCCAAGGATTTGAATTTTGACGCACACATAAAGCTGAGCTATGACTTCAATCCAAACTGGCGCATTTCCACATTCGCATCATATCTGTATGGTTCTACGGAAAACGGAATGTTCTGCCCTACATGGGTATGGGCACAGGGCAACGTGTACCGTGGCGAGTTCAAGAAGGAGGAATGGCTGGGCAATGTGGCCCTCAGTTTCAACAAGCAGATAGGCATACACAGAATATCCGCAGAGGCAAGCAGCGAATACCGAAAATTGACAAAGACAGCCTTTTGGATGTATGCCAAGGGCATTCCGACAAATGATTTCGGTTACAACAATCTGGGCGCTACCGCAGTCCGACCTTATGGCGGTACAGAAAGTACATACGAAGATCAGTCCTTGGCTTCCGTGATGGGAAGTGTCACCTACTCTTTGCTTGACCGCTACCTGCTGTCGGTTAATGCACGTGGTGACGGTTCTTCAATGGTTGGCGACGACAATACATGGGGATTTTTCCCGTCCGTATCATTCACTTGGGATATGAAGAAGGAGAATTTTCTTGCCAACGTGAAGCCGTTGTCCATGCTCAAGCTCCGTACAGGCTTGGGACAGGCTGGCAACCTTGGCGGTATCTCTGCCTACACAACCATGAACACCGTAAGACAGACGGGTATAGTACCTGTAAAGAGCTCGCCAACAGTGACACTCGGAATGGTGAGAAACAACAATCCTGACTTGAGGTGGGAAACAAAGACCACCTTCAACATCGGTGCTGACTTCGGTTTCTTTGCCAACCGCATTATGCTCACGGCAGAGTACTACTATTCAAAGACCTCCGACATGCTCTATGCCTACGAGGTTCCCGTTCCGCCATTCGCTTATAACACATTGCTGGCAAACATCGGTTCCATGTCCAATCGCGGATTGGAGCTTGGCTTGTCAGTACAGCCCATAAGCAAGAAAGACATGGAACTGAACATCAATATGAATCTGTCGTTCCAAAGTAACAAACTTATCTCTCTGAGCGGAGATTACAAGGGTATGAGCATGACGGCAGCGAACGTCACCGCCATTGGTTCACTGGACGGTGCAGGACAGAACGGTGGCGACAACAATGTGGTCTATCAGATAGTAGGACAGCCACTTGGCGTTTTCTACCTGCCACATTGCAAGGGACTCGTCAAGAATGAGAACGGCAGTTATTTTTATGACATTGAGGACCTTGACCACAACGGTATGGTTGACTTGAGCGATGGCGGCGACCGATACATTGCCGGGCAAGCCACACCGAAGGTGACTCTCGGTTCAAATATTAGTTTCAGATACAAGGACATCTATATAGCGTTGCAGATGAACGGTGCATTCGGGCACAAAATTTTCAATGGAACAGGACTGGCTTACACAAGTATGGCGTGCTTCCCGGACTACAATGTATTGAAGGATGCTCCAAAGAAGAACATCGTAGACCAGAGAGTCTCAGACTATTGGCTCGAAAAAGGCGATTATCTGAACTTTGAACACTTGACATTAGGATATAATGTACCTTTGAAAAGCAAGTTTGTACGTTCCTTGCGTGTATCATGCAACATTAGCAACCTTGGAACAATCACAGGCTATAGAGGTTTGACCCCAATGATAAACAGCTATGTTGTTAACAGCACGATGGGTATTGACGACAAACGCAACTATCCATTATACCGTACTTACTCATTGGGATTGAGTGTACAATTTTAAAAAGAAAAGAGCATGAAGACGATTATTAAATACCTATTAGCAGTACCGCTAATGCTTTGCTTCAGCAGCTGTTTGGATGAGCATCCCAAAGACCAACTGGACCAGGAGGCAATCTACAATAATGCAGATAATATATACAAAAATGCAGTAGCTTCCCTGTACAACTACATAGGGAGCAATCAGGAGTCTGAAGGGCTTCAAGGAACTTGCCGGGGTATTTACGACTACAATACTTTGACTACCGATGAGGCTATGATTCCGATTCGTGGAGGAGACTGGTATGATGGCGGTTTGTGGGAGAATATGTACCAGCACAAGTGGACTGCCAATGATATTAACTTATATAATGTATGGAAATACCTCTTCAAGGTAATTGTTATATCAAACCAGTCGCTTTCTATCATTGATAGCCATAAACGTCTGCTTTCAGCAGAACAGACAAGAAATTTCACGGCCGAGGTAAGAGCTGTACGAGCCTTGTTCTACTATTATGCGATGGATATGTTCGGCCGTGTTCCTATTGTGGCATCATACGACGTGAAATTGGAGCAGGTAACGCAAAGCGAAAGAAGCGAGGTATTCAAGTTTATTGTTGACGAGTTGCAGGATGTTGCCCCACAGCTCGCCGATGAGCATTCCAACAAGGAGGGTGAATATTACGGACGTGTGACACGCCCCGTCGTAAACTTCCTGCTTGCAAAACTTGCCTTGAATGCGGAAATATATACGGATGACAATTGGACCGACGGCAAGCGACAGGATGGGAAAAGCATTTACTTCAATGTGAATGGCGAGAAGAAGAACGCTTGGGAAACATGTATCTGGTATTGCGACCAATTAAGGCAAGAAGGCTATGAATTAGAAGGCGATTACGCTTCAAACTTCGCTGTTCACAACGAAAGTTCAAAGGAGAATATTTTTACCATTCCGTTGGACAAGAACCTATATTTGAATGAATATCACTATCTTTTCCGCTCACGCCACTACAAACATGGCGGGGCTTATGGTGGTTCTTCCGAAAACGGAACATGTGCAACAGTCTCAACCGTCAAGGCTTTCGGTTACGGAACGGACCATGTTGACAATAGATTCAAAATAAACTTCTATGCAGATACCGTGCTTGTTGACGGAAAGAAGATATATCTGGACAACGGGAAGCCGTTGGTGTACATGCCGCTTGAGCTGAAGCTGAACCTCAGTGACAGTCCATATAAACAGACGGCAGGTGCCCGTGTGGGCAAATACGAGGTTGACCGAACCGCCTATTCGGACGGACGGCAGGTTGACAACGATATCGTCCTTTTCAGATATGGTGACGCACTGTTGATGGAAGCCGAGGCGAAAGTACGCAATGGCGAGGACGGTTCAAGGGAGCTGAACGCTATAAGAGATCGAGTTGGAATGTCTCATGTGGAAGCTAATTTGGACAACATTCTAAAGGAACGTCTGCTGGAATTGGTTTGGGAAGGTTGGAGACGTCAAGATCTCATCCGTTTTGGCGAATATACCAAGGCATATGATCAAAGAACTCCATTAGAAAAGGAGTTTACTGGGTTTACAACGGTTTTTCCAATACCACAAAGATGTTTAGATTTAAACAAGAAATTAAAACAGAATTCAAGTTATTAATATAATAGTCATTGATTAAGTAACCTTATATGCCAAGCGGGGTATCGACATCCATCGATACCCCGCTTGGTTTGTGGCTGTTGATGACTTTATGCCTTCTTGAGCCTTACTGCCAACTGGAAGAGGGCAGGGATGAAGAGACAGAGGCTGAAGCCCACGGCCATCCATACGTGCTGCTGGGTGCCGAAGACGTCGATGAGGCGCGCTTCGGGATTGGCAGTCACGAGATTGGTGACGATATATACGGCAGAATTGTTGATGGAGTGCATGATGACGCCGGGCACGATGCTGTCGGTGCGATAGTAGAGCCAGCCGAGCAACAGTCCCATGGGTACCACGTGGAGCATCTGGGCGAGGTTGCCGTGGACGGCGGCGAAGAGCACTGCCGAGATGGCTATAGCCACCCAGTGGTAGCGGCGATGGGTGAGGGTGAGCAGGGTGCGGAGGATGGCGCCGCGGAAGACCAGCTCTTCGGCAAGCGGCACGAGCACGCCCAGGACGGCGTAGCTCACGGGTTCGCGCAGCATGGCAGAGAAGGCGCGGAGGGTGGCTTCGGGCATCTGTACGTCGGTCAGCTCTTCGATAAAAGCGAAGGGGATGAGGGTACCCAGAGAGAGGATGACTACCCAGAAGAGCACGGCCCACGGACGCGACTGCAGGTAGCTGCGAGAGACGGGCGCCCAGCCTCGGCGCACAAAGAGCAGCGAGGCGAGCACGGCATTGATGGCAAAGAAGATACAGAGCGTCTTGCCGTCGGACAGCATGCTGCCGTCGGTCATACGGGTGACAATCTCTGAGGCGTTGAAGCCCTGGGCCAGAAGCGAGCAGATGCCTACCACCTGCATGACCACAATCTGGATGACTATGAATACGAGCAGATAGATACCTACCTGCACTAATCCTTTGGCTATTTTCTTGTTCATATCGTGTGAGTTAAAAGTTGTCGGGCTTGGCGCTCGTCGTCGGCGAGCTGGGCAGCGAGGGCGGCCTCGTCGGCAAAGCGGCGTTCGTCGCGCATACGGTGACAGAATGCCACCTCAAGGCTGTGTCCATAGAGGCTGGCGTTGAAATCGAAGATGTAGGTCTCTATGGTGGTATCGGTGCGGCTGAAGGTGGGACGGCTGCCCACATTGGTCATTGCCGGGAGCCATGCGCCGGTATCGTCGATGCGTACGCGGGTGGCATAGACGCCACGGGCAGGCAGCATCTTGGAGATGTGGGTCATGTCGAGGTTGGCGGTGCGGAACCCCATGCGTCGGCCTTCGGCATATCCGCTCACGACGGGAGCCTGGAGCGAATAGGTGTAGCCCAATGCCTGTCGGGCGCTGTCGACATCGCCCTGGGAGAGGCATCGCCGTATGAGCGACGAGCTCACCCGCATGCCCGCATGCTCGAAAGGCGTGCCAGCCATCACGTCGATGTCCAGCTGTCGGCCGTAGGCTACGTAGTCGTCGAACCCCTCGGCGCGGTTATGTCCGAAGCGGTTGTCGTAGCCGGTGACGAGCACTCGAGCGTGGACTTGCTCGCGTAGCACCTGGCGCATACATTCGTAGGCAGAGAGCGCGGCGAGACTGCGGTCGAAGTGGAGCAGTACGCAATAGTTGACGCCTGTGGCTGCGAGTCTCTCCAGTTTCTCGTCGGTGGTGCTGAGCAGTTGGGGGATGAAGTCCTGCTGCAGTACCTGGCGCGGATGGGCATCGAAGGTCACCACCGCTGTGGCCAGCTTTCGCTCGGCGGCAATGGTGCGCACGTCGTCGATGAGGTGGCGGTGGCCCAGATGTACGCCGTCGAAGAAGCCTATCGTGGCTACTGTGGGCTGGGGTATGGTGTCGGTATGGGTGATGATTTTCATAAGCGTTGCATCCAGTCGTTGGCCGCAGATTGCAGCAGTGTATGTATGCCCAAGGACTGGGCTGCGCGGCAGTTGTCGGCATTGTCATCGATAAAGAGCGTCTCGTCGGCCTGTAGACCGGCGTCGGCGAGCACATGGCTGAAGATGGCAGGGTCGGGCTTGGCCAGATGCAGCCGGTAGGAGAGATAGATGCGCTCAAACATGTCGTCGGCACGCCAGGGGCCATAGTTGAAGAGATGGTCGGCGCAGAGTCGCCAGTGCATATCGTTGGTATTGCTGAGCAGGAACACGCGGTAGTCGCGGCGCAGACTGAGCAGGCGTTGCTTCTTCTCGTCGGCGATGGTGGTGAGCAGCGCATTCCAGGCTCCGACAATCTCGGCGTCGGTGGCTGACGTATGGGTTATGCTCCTCACCTCACGGCAGAACTCGGCGGTGGTGGTGTGGCCTATCTCTATGTCGTAAAACAAGTCTTCGGTGCGGTGGAGGCGCACGTAGGCGCTGATGGCGTGGCATCCGATGGCATCGAAGGCATCGATGCAGCGCTTTCCGTCGAGGTCGACGAGCACGCCGCCCAGGTCGAAGACTATATTCTTAATCCCTGTTAGCATCATTATTATAATTATTGTGGTGCAAAATTACTGAAAGTATAGAGCAGAACAAAGCAAGTTACCCTATTTTTTTGCTCGGGCGCACTGTAATTTGTTCAAAATTAACCAAAGTCACGGATTTCGGGCGTCGGCATACCCTTGCCACAGCCCGCGTTGGCTATCATTTTGTCAACCATCGTCTTAATGGTTGATTCCAAATGCGGAAAGTAGATGCCCTCTTCAACTTTTTTGCCGAAAAATTTGGTAAATTCCATCCAAAGCAGTATCTTTGCACCCACAAAAGCGAGTACGTATCTACGTATGAGCCCCGGACTTGTAGCTCAGTTGGTTAGAGCAACAGACTCATAATCTGGAGGTCCCTGGTTCAAGCCCAGGCTGGTCCACACTGAAAATCAAGGAGTTACATCAAAAACGTAGCTCCTTTTTCTTTGTTTTGCGAACAAATTGCGAACAAAATTGCATTTCGCGAACACCAATATAATCTTTCTGCAATAATTGATTCACTCATTTTGTTCGCAAATCCCATTATTTTTGTTCGCAAACCATTTTTCGGTATATTATTCAGTAATATCAGTAATACGAGTAAGACTATTTTTTATCAAGGTTTTTTCTGATGGAACTCCTTATTACTCTTTCTCTTTAATAACAACCCAATGACCTACACTTGTATTGCCTTCACGTACCAATAAACCCCTCTTCTGCATTGCAGCGACGTCACGTTTGATAGTCCTTTCTGCTAGTGACAAAACTAGTGACATTTCTTTAACGGAAATACGCGGATTGTGTAGCATCATTTTGCTGATTTCCTTTTGTCTATCAGTAAGTTGGACTGGTGACAAACTAGTGACATTACTGGTGACATCTTTGGTGATACCACCAACATTTGTCATTTGCACCGCTTTACCTTCATTTTAATACAGTTTTTGCTTATGTGTAATAATCTTGAATGCATCTCTCGACCAGACATGTCGATTTCAATAGTGTAAGCACATCTTCACTTCTTTTAGCCAAACTGATAATGCGTAATCTTTCAAAGATCAAATAATCGTCCTCAATATAATCAGAATGGTAAAACTTACCATCTTTGGGATTGATTAAAGCATAGGGAACAAAAAGTGTTCGCTGAGGCTTTGTCCTATAAAAACGATAATAATGCTCAAATCTCCGTACGTCATGTTGTTTGGATTCGTACTGTTTCCCACAAGCACATTGGCATAAGAAAATAATTTTGTTCTGACATTTGTCTTCAAAGGGTATCCATGAAACAATATCCAGTCCCCTTTCTTGGACATTTCTCTCACCAACACACTCTATCTCATAATCATCTGTTGGTAGTCCAAGGTCATTTGCTAGATTTCTTATCTTTTCCTTTGCATTACCTTTATATTCGGATAATTTACCAAAAGGCTTCACTATCGCGTTAGGTAAAAATGACTTAATAGCCTCATATGAGACCATTTCAAAGTCTGTCGTGATTTCCGCATTAAAGGACTTAAAAATGTTAAGGGATGAAGATATTAGCAGGAAAAGATACAGTTTTTGAGAAAGTGACAAATCCTTTCTCAATATAACAACTTTTTCCTTCCCAACTTCAAATGGATACTGATCCCTGTATAAATCCCTGCGTTCCTCAATTAACGAAAAAATACCATCTATAAATGATTCATTAACATCATTCCTTTCACTTGAGTTATTTTCATCAGGTTCTCCAAAGAAACGGTCCTGAATATCCCCATAAGCTATGCCATCTCCTTTTGAGAATATAACCAATAGTTCCACAAAATCAGCAAACAGATTTGTCTCATCTCTAGAACAATCTGGTATATCCACATTTTTTAGATTGCGAATGCATTGAGTAAATTTCTCATCAAAACTCATCGCCATTTTGTTCCCTCCTCGTTCTGAAGTCATTAATCTTTGCAGCAATTTGGCGTACACTCTTTAGGTCATCATAAAGGTCGATGTAAAACGACTTGACTTTATTGGATAATCCGTCAGCCTGTTCCATTGCTTGTAATGATTCCTTTACCTTACGCTCAAACTGCAAGTCTGTATCGTTGGTCAGTTCGTATGCCGTATCAATGTTTACGCCCCTCTTAAATGCTGCTAATGCCATTTCATTACCCAACACCTCGTTCAATTTTTTCATTCCGTCGCTGTCGCCAAGGACACGCGACACACCCTCATTTTTCTTAAACCACCATGTAACCAGTTCTTTAAGATGCTCTTTGTCTAAGTTTGCCAATGGCTCTTCGGCATCCAAGTCAACATTCATGTATTTCCTAATATTCTCTTTCTGCAAACCATCCGAGAAATAGTTGAGGAAGAATGTAGAATCTGACAAGCCGTCAATCTGATAGAATTTCTCGTCTTCAATAATGGTATAAAGCTGGTAGCTTGTAAGCATCTTCTTCACATAAGGAGAACGACTACCTATAACTCTTGCAATTTCTTTACATGCGTCAACAAAGGATAGCGCCTTAAACTTATCAGAGCTTCTTAAATCATACAAATATCTAGATTTTTCCAACATTCGCCATGATTTTTTACCAGTAATGTGAACAAAACCAATATACTTTTGAATTTCTTCTCTATTATTAAAGACAAGACATGGCAATGTGGATGGCTTAAATTTTGCAGAATCAAATATTTCCTTCGTTGCTGACTTCTTTACTTTCGCCAATTCTGGCCTGTTAAGTAATAGAACTGCTGTCAATCGTCTGTTACCCTCTATCACTATATATTTACCTCTTTCTTCTTCGTTGGGAATTACCAACAACATTTCACCAACAAAGAAGTCATTCTCCCCAATGGATTCCATTAGTTCCAAAGTGGCAGCTTCAAGAAGCAGATATTCAATAACTATGCACTCATCTTTACCTTGTTTTGATTTGGGAAGACGAGGGTTATACAAATCTAATTGTAGATTATCAATACCGACATATTTTATTTCCTGTTTCATAATGATTCTTTCCAATATTGTACGACATCAAAAACTTCTGTACGCTGGTACTCCTTAACATTAGAGATTGCTTGTCCATTACTAAGTTTCTCTAAGTTTCTAATTGCTGTATTCCCATCTCTAATAGTTAGGCCCAAGAATTTATTAATGGCCTTAGTATTAGCCATATCGTTTATGGGTAAGAGGAAGGATGTTTCACATTCTTGTGAGAAATCGAAATTTGCCGTATTATATTCGGCTATTCCTTGCGACAGAAGGAACACAGAGACGCCATAAGAGCGAATCTTTCTTAAAATAACCTCTAGAATTTCCAGTGATTTCTTCTCTCGGAACAAATCGTGTGCCTCATCTATCATCAAGACATAACGCATTTCTCTGTAATTGTCATTTACCTCAGTACTTCCCATGTTAGAGAATACGTTGAAGATGTAGTTGATAATGAGAAATACAGACGTGAAACGAACAGTACTATCCAGTTCACCAGACAATGACAGATAATAATTGTTATTTAAAAATCGCCGCCGATCACCACATCCGCGCCCTCGGAAATAGCCCGGCGCACGGCCACAGGAAGCTCCGCCCCCTGATCCGCGAAGTAGGTCTTCAGCTCAATGTTATAAAGCTCGTCGAAATAAGACATATCGCAGAACATATTGCGGAAGCCAACCACTGCAACCACCGGCTTTTCCTTTCCGGCAATCTGCTTCGCACGCATGATAAGAAGCGCCATCTCCTGCGCAGTCAGAACAATCTCAACTACCGGTGTGTCGGTATATTGCTTGATGATGGATGCCTGCAGGCCGCGGGCAATGATGATGGTTGCCCCGTCCGCAATGGATCGGCGTGCCTCCATAACCGTATCCCCGGTGTGGATCACCCGCATTTCCTGGATTTCAAATTTTTTCTCCTGCAAAATGTTATGGGCCTGGTGGATCATCTCCTCCCTGGACACCAGAAGTGCTATCTTTCCCACGCGTTTTCCTCTCTTTCAAAATATGCCGCCACGCCGTGTACGGCGGGCGGCATATTTTTACTGCTGCTCTTTGATATTCCTTGATACTGTAATCTCCTGATTATCGATGTGTTCGCGGATGGCCTTTTTTGCCTCTGCCACATGTCTGGAGCGGATTGCTTTCAGAATGTAGTCATGCTCCACCACCAGGATCTGACGCTTATCTGCATCCTTGATGTATTCCAAACGGTAGCGGTACATCTGCTCTCGCAGATTGTTTAAGATCTGTACCAGGCGGTTATTGCCGGTTCCATTGTAAATGATAT